>Ga0182024_10002450_pt1 | contig 45907 bp, 35 predicted proteins | sample P32metaG_FD_120480 | JGI IMG/M metagenome (GOLD analysis project Ga0182024, IMG submission 120480) | Permafrost microbial communities from Stordalen Mire, Sweden - P3-2 metaG (Illumina Assembly) | ecosystem: Environmental > Terrestrial > Soil > Wetlands > Permafrost | place: Sweden: Stordalen... | reverse complement strand
TGCGCTACGCCAAAGGGCTCCGCTACGCGCGCGGGTCCCTCTGTGGACTGCAATCGCTCTTCACCTAAAGGGGGTCATTATTGGACGCGAAATCGGGGTCGCAGTTGGAAGCGATTTGACATCCCGGCTTTGCACGCGAGCCAGTGTTTCGAGCAGAAAATGACCAAAATGCGGAAATAAAAATCCACCGAACCACGCGGTCTCTAGTTTCTGCGTTGGCTCCCGGGTGGTCGCTCCGCCAGTCACGTGCCGGACGAACGACCAGCGCTCCCTTTCTTCGGCCCGCCAGCCACGACGCAAAGTCAATTCCGTGAGAAACTCGCCGTTGCAATAAGCGCCGCCGGTGAACTGCGACCGCCCTTTGGGCACCAACGGCTCGAGATAAACGTTCTTAAAGGAGCGGACCTTCGGGGGGTGTCGGACACCCTCTCGCCAAACTGCCTGAATGTCGATGAGAGCTCTGTGTCGGGGAAGCCGACGAATATGCGTGTGCCGCTGCCATTCAGCTTCGGAATCTCACTGACGTGGCCGCGCACAGAATTGTATCGGGAAAACAGGTTGCTTCCGCTCACGCCCCCTCCCGCCTGACTACCACGCTCATGACACGTCACGCGCCGCATCGCCGATCGCGGCACTCCCGCTCTTGCGGGAAAATGCGACCGCGGCCAGGATCCATCGCCGCTTATACTCTTCGAGGCTCGGAGCCGGTTCGGAAAACTTTGCACCAGAATGCATCAAGCCAAAGTTCCGCAGCAGCGATAATACCCAATCTTTGTCGATCATGAGCGGCTCGGCCGGCAACCGAATGAAAATCCCTCGGCGGCGGGGATGTCGCAAGAATTCATCCGTCTCCCGTCGGTTGGGGGGTTTTTAGCGCCTTTCTGCCGCCGTGCTTTCCGCGCTCAAACACGACGATGCTGTCGTAGAAATGCATTGACAGAGTCGAACGGGTGAAATCGGTTGCAATGCGGGCATGGACCCCGTTGAGCTCGTCAATCAGATTCTTGCAGATTTCGATGAACGTGCCTTCGCGCCGCAAACCGCCGCCGAATCGGTCCATGTAGGCTGTGTGCAGATCCTCCACCATGTAGACGCCGTTTCGATCAAGCCGGGGATACAGGTGGCGGAACGTTGCCGCGATATCATCCATTCTGTGGCTTCCATCGTCCAGCACGATGTCCGGCGGACCGAACTCCTTCAGCACGCTGTCGAGGAAGCCCTCCTGAGCCTGATCGCCGATCCGCACGGCAATCTGGTCCTCTTCGAATGCTCTGCAGTCCGGCCGGATATCCAGCCCGATGATCTGGGCGTGCGGGCCGAAATACCGCTTCCACATCTGCAGCGACCCGCCCTTGCCGCAGCCGATTTCCCAGAACACGACGGGGCGGTAGACGAAGCGGCCGAAGTGCTGCTCGTAAGCCGGGAAATAGTGCTTCCATTTGTGGATGGTGCGCTGGTCGTTCGTCAGAAAATCCGCCCACAGGTTCATCCGGCACCGCCGCGTCCGTTGTGCATCACGCGCAATTCCTCTCAGACCGGCACAACCGCAGGAGCACCACGTTCCGCGGCTGCCGCTATCGACTCGAGAAACAGCCGGAATCCCTCTTCATCCGGTCTGACCTTCAGAATCTCCTGGCGCTTGAGCAGGTCGAAATAGCTCAGGCGCTCGATGGCCTCTATGCTGTCGAAGATCGGGGTGAAGTCGACGCGCGGAGCCTTCCAGACGATGGCTTGGGGATTTCCCCGTCCTCCCAATGTCACGTAGCTGTACATGGGGAAAAAATCATGAATCGCGAAGACGACCTTGTAGACATCGCCATGCCAGGCCCAGCCCTCTCCGCCCGCTTGTCTGCGAAACTTGAGCGCTTCCGTCTGGTTCGGCCACGCACTATAGACATCCACCGGAAGCACGTCGTCGATCAGCCAGACCGTTTGATCGTGCGCGCACGCAAGCGAGTTGCAAAAGTCGCGGAGAGTCTGCTGGAAAGTATGCAATCCGTCCAGAAAAATGATGTCGAACGTCCGCGACAGGCCGTGCCGGGTAAAATACTGATCGGAAGGCATCTGATGAAACTCGATGCCTTCCCGCTGGTAATCGGCGACGTCAAACTGGAATCTCGGATCGACGGCCACTTTGCGTTCGAAGTCCAGCGCGTTGAAGGTCTTCCCTCGGAAGACGCCGATTTCCAGATAGCTTCGCGCGCCGACGTGCTTCGCTATTTGATTGATCCTGCGGACTGAATGCGATTGCCAGATCGCCGTGCCGGCTGGCGCATCGGGTGGTTTGAGATGTGCCATTCTGTTCTCCGCACTGTCAGGATCGTGTATTGTGCCATTGCTTGTCCGGTCAATGAAATCAATTGCCTTCTCGACATCGAGGACCCAGTCTGTCCGTCGCGTCACCGGCCCCACGCCTTCACAAAGGTTATCACCGCATCGGACGTAAATTGCGTCGCCGTCGATGAGTTCGTCGCACAGGAAATAGTTTAGCGACGGTACGCTTGCACAGAACATCAGGGATGTTCTTGACCCCTCCACGAATGTCAGCGAGAGGAAAGCCGATCCTTCGCATCCGCTTACAACATCGCTGTTCCGCAAACATGCAAGTTGCTCCGCAAAACTCAACTTTTCCGGAAAAATGATCCGTGCCTGGGCGGAACTATCGAGTCGTCTTTGGAGCTCCTCCTCGTTCAACACGCACCTGAGGGCCTTCGCCTCGCTTCTCGCCAGATAGATTATTCCGGATTGCGGAGCAGGAATTGGCGCCGCGTGCTTCAGCACGGCACGCGAGCTCACATTGATGAACCCATACAATTGGAATGTCGGTACCTGCGCCCGCAAATTCCGGACTTCCAGCGGTACGTTACAGAGCCGTATCCGGTCGAGCGCGATTCCGAGGTGACGAAAAGCGCCTTCCATAAAAGGTTGAAGACTGGGGAATGCCCAGGGGTTGAAAAACACTATCGGTTCGGCGGAACGCGCGACCTCCCGGCTTTGCACGCGAGCCAGTGTTTCGAGCAGAAAATGACCAAAATGCCCAAGTAGAATCCCGCCGAACCACGCGGTTTTCAATTTCTGCTCTGGCTTCCGGGCGGTCGCTCCGCCAGTCACGTGCCGGCTTTCTCCGGCCCGCCAGCCGCGGTGCAAAGCCAATTCCGTGAGAAACTCGCCGTTGCAATAAGCGCCGCCAGTGAACTGCCACTGCCCTTTGGGCACCAACGGCTCGAGATGAACGTTCTCAAAGGAGCGGACCTCCGGGGGGGGGGTGTCGGACACCCTCTCGCCAAACTGCCTGAATCTCGATGAGATCTCCGTGTCGGGGAAGCCGACGAATATGCGTCTGCCGCTGCCATTCAGCTTCGGAATCTCACTGACGTGGTCGCGCCCGGAATTGTATCGGGAAAATCGGCTACTTCCGTTCACGCCCTCTCCCACCCAAAAACCACGCTCCTGGAACACCATGCAAGCAGCTGTACTTCGCTGCGATGCTCGCGCCTCGCGGGCGCGCTCTTCGCCCAGACCCACACGAGTTCAATTTTCCAGCGTCGATGAAATTTCGCGCGCCGCATTGCCGATCGCGGCATCGCCGCTCTTGCGGGAAAATTCGTCCGCGGCCAGTACCCATCGCCGCTTGTACTCTTTGAGGCCAGGACCAGATTCAGAAAACTTTGCACCAGAGTTAATCAAGCCAAAGTCCCGAAGCAGCGATAATACTCGATCTTCGTCGATCATGAGCGGCTCGGCCGGCAAATGAACCCCGACTCCAAGCTTGGGCAATGAAAGCACGTTCGCGTAGTGAGAACCGCCTTGGCAAAGGCGATCGCACAACAAATAATTTGAATTGATCCGGTCACCGGACAGTATGAGGCATGTTGTAGCGCCGCACGCAAACAGTCGAGTATGGCAGGCGGATCCTAAGGGCGACACTATGTACTTGTGTGTGTTCATGAGAGTTATCTGTTCAACAACCGACAGGGTTTCTGGTCGAACGACCAAAAAACCCTGCTGAACGAGGAAGCGTTCGAGCCGTTCCTCCCCCAGAAGCGTTCTTTGACGTGCAGGATTCAGACCAGCACGGGACAAGTATAGCGGCTGTTCGGTCCGCGCAGGAAAATCTCTGAGCGCGCGTTCGGCCATGCCCACGCATAGTCGCTTGAACTCGGAAAAGGCCTCGTGGGCGATGACGAAAGCAGGATGAGCGACGACGACGCGCGAAAAACGGGTCGCCTTGGCGACGACTTCCAGATTCTCCGAAAGGCCCGGAATAAGCTCAAAAAAGGCTCTTACAAATGGGGGCAATCGTGTGGGAGGAGTTTGGAAGACCGGGACGCATTCCAGCTTGTAATCCCGCCATGCCCACGCCCGCGAAATTGTTTCGAGCAGAAAATGACCGTAGTGAACATTTGCGTAACCCAGGTAATAAGCGACTCTGGAGTCGTCGAAAATCCTTCCCAGTTTTTTCGTTTCAGGTTCGGCGATCCTCTTCCAAACGGTCCGTCCGCGAAAAGGCACCGAACCATCTGCCAATCTCGAGCTGCGATCATAGACACCAGACACAACGCTGGCGCCGGCACGGGTGCGGGCGGCAATCATACCTCCTACGACCTCATTTATCTTCGGAGGCGTATCATGGATCGCCAATTGATCGCGCAACGCGGCGATACGCTTCACGCACGATTCGGGAAAGAATCGGAAATCAAGGCCGTTCCAGCCGTCGATTGTCTGAGGTGACGCCAAACCTTGTTCCTCGCTGTTGTCTACCTGGCACCGATCCGTGGTCTTGGTGGAACGTTAGTTTAGCGATCGCATTTGCGCCACTGGTCTGGCGCCAGCCAAGCGACCCGCCGGACGCCTGCGAAGTCGCCGGTGTGTCCAAAACTGACGATGGCACTTGGGATTCCGCTGAATCGCACTAATCCCGGTCTTCATCAGGTCTATGTGCAGGTAGAGCTTTCTGCGCAATTCGCCTTACCCTGTGTTCAGGGCAGATATTTCAAATCGCACCGTTCCACGCAAGGGCGCTCTCTGCCTCGGCATTTGCTTGGCGACCCTGGTCCCGGTTTGTGCATGGCAGCGCTGCGCCAGGAGTGGTGGTCCACAGGCGAGGCTTCGACTGGATTTGCGCCACGTCGGCCTGGTAACTAGGCGCCAAGCCGAGGCGACGGGGCCGTTCGGAACACAGCCGATCATGCAACGCATAATCTGCATCACCGCCGGTCAGCGGGCCGGTACAACCGCCCTGCAGCAGGCCATTGCGCATAGCCGTGCCGCCCGGAGCTATGGCGAGATATTCCAGGCCGAACGGGACGGCACGATTGACCGCCGCCGTTCGTTCCATGCATTCGCACGACAGAATGGCGTCGCGCTCGCGGATGCAATGGGCCCCCAAGGGGCCAACGCCATTGCCCAGCACTATCTGGACTGGCTCAAGCCCGAAGCAGGCTCCAGATATGTGCTTATCGACGTCAAGCTCAATTCCTGGCTGGCCTTGTCTCCTGCCTGGCAGTACCCACACGAAGAACCGTTCTTCTCAAGATGGCTGAAGCGGGAGCACGCCATTTTCATCTTCATTTGGCGTCAAAGCGTTGCCGACCAGATCCTCAGCCTGTTCATCTCCCGCGAGCTTGGCATCTGGCACAATCTCACGCCGGAAAGGCTGGGGAACCGCAAGCTGACCGCGCCGATCGGCCTGCCATACAAAGCTGTTCTTACGGCGCCCAATCAACCTGATCATACTTACTCAAGGCAGGATAAATGCGAATTTTTTCCTGCGCGATCTTCTCTGCGGGGGCGCATCACATTATAGGAAAGTCCTTTCGATTTGCGGGCTCAGAATCACTGGATAGGGGAGGCAGAGTGAGCGGAATTCGACTGTTTTCTCGATGCGATTTTGAGTGCGATGACGTCAGTGAAATGCCGAAGTCACGTTCCAAGGGCACACGCAAGTTCGTCGGCTTCCCTGAATCAATTCTCAAATCGAGATTCGAACAGTTTGATCAGAGGGTATCCGATGTCCCTCCGGAAATTCGCTCGATTAAGGACGTTCATCTCGAGCCGTTGGTGGTCAAGGGACAAGGGCAGTTTACAGGCGGCGCGTATTGCAGGGGCGAGTTTCTTGCAGAATTATCCTTGCGCCGAGGGTGGCGGGCACGAGAAACCCAACACGTGACCGGTACAGGGGCTATCCACAAGCCAGAATCCAAACTGGAAACTGCATGGTTCGGTGGAATTCTACACCGCCATTTCGGTCATTTTCTTCTCGAGACCTTGGCTCGCGTGCAAAGCCGGGAGGTCGTGCGCTCCGCCGAACCAATAATATTTTTCAACCCCTTTGGCCTTTCCCGGCTCAAACCGTTCATGGAAGGCGTTTTTCATCATCTCGGAATATCTATCGATCGAATTTCGTTTTGTAGCACTCCGCTGGATATTGGGATCTTGCAAGTTCAAAAACCGACATTTCAGCTGAATGGATTTGTCAATGTTAGTTCGCGTAGTATACTGAAGCAGGCGGCGCGCGCCGTTCCGCCACGTTCGGGGATTATCTACTTATCCAGAAGCAAGGCAAAACTTCCAAGGCGCGTACTGGAAGAGGAGCAGCTCGAAAAGCAGCTCGAGGCTTCCGCTTTGGCGCAGGTGACTTATCCTGAAAGACTGAGTTTTGCAGAGCAAGTAGCATGCTTGCGAAAAAGCGCTCTGGTGACCGGATGCGAAGGATCGGCTTTCCACACGTTGATGTTTGTAGATGGGACCAGAACGTCTGTGATGTTCTGCCCAAATGTGCCGAACTTAAGTTTTGTCCTTTGCGATGAACTGATCGACGGCGATGCGATTTACGTCCATTGTGGATTAGACCACGATTGTCGCTTGGGTCCGTCGCCGCGAATAACGCCATGGGCGCTCGATGTGCAAAGGGCGGTTGACCTGATTGGCCGGATATCCCGTTCCACTCAGCTACAATGATGCGATCTTACATGCCTGTGGCTGATAGCACCATAACGTGCCTATACGACGCGTGGTCCTCACCGTGGAACGCGATATGGCGTCCCCGAACGATGTCGGGACGAAAAAAATCAAACAGATATCCAGAGAAAATGAGCTCGAAGAGCAATTGATGTCACGCACGCCAACGCGCGTTTTGTACCCCGAACAACTCAGCTTTCTGGAACAGATCACGTGCCTGTCCGCCGCTGCTGCTGTAAGCGGCTGTGAGGGATCGGCGTTCCACTCTCTGATTTTTGCGAGCGGCGCGAGAACCTCGCTGATGCTATGTCCACGGCCGGCGAATCTGAACTTCTATCTCTGCGATGAGCTCATCGACGGCGACGCGATTTACGTCAAATGCGCAAGAAGCGCCGACGACATGGCCGCCGCAGCGCACCAAAGAAGCTGGACGCTGGACGTTGAGAAGGCATTTCGCGCCATAACCGTTGCGATGTAGCAACGCCCGGCTCCGGTCAGTGTGCGTTCGATTTCTGCGCGATATCGTCAAGCGGCAGATCGTTCAGATCAGTCTCGACCCACGATCCCGGAAGACGTGCCTTCACCTTCTTGCGGAACGCCACGGTCTTGCCCGCCACGTCGATCTCTTCGACAAATCTGGAGGCCTTCAGCATTCGATACAGGACCGCGACCGACGACGCCTGCAGGTCGTCGAGCAGCATCAGGCCGCCTTGCCGGAGCGATGCGAATCCGTACGTAAAGTCGGTGAATACCGTATGGATCAGATGTCCGCCGTCGATCAAAACGAGGTCGCACACAGCTTCCGGGTTTTCGTCGAGATATTTGGGAAATGTAAACTCGGACTGTCCGAGCACATACCGCCACTCGCGTGCAGGGAGCCCGTATTCGTCAATCGCTTTGCCGATTCGCTCCTGCAAATCCGGCTTGGTAAGAAATGACAGCACGCGGGCGCCCAGCGCCAGAAAGACGAGCGTTGAAAGGCCCGCGCCGGTTTCTATCACCTCGATTCGATCTCCGAGGCCCTTCACGGCGCGCTCGACGAGTCTGAGTTGAGGAGGACCCAAGCCTCCCACGCGCCATTCGTTGCCCCAGAAATGAAGTCTCGGCGGACAATCCATCAGCCGGTCAAACGTGGGTTGGTTCATGCGCGTCCCCTGACCCGGGATTCCGGAATTTGTGCGGAACTGCCCTGGCGCAAAGTGCTTACCCAGGAATTATCCGGTTCGAAGCCGAAGTCGACGAGCACCTCGCCGAATCGGTGGACGAATTCCTTCGTTTCCATTTGAGACAATCACGTTCCCGGTTTCAATCGGTTCGTGCCGCTGGCGGCGACCCCCGATTTTCGCACCGTGGGCGACGGGCGCCCCGGCCTGGCGAAATAGAGGGCATTCCGCTGGATCGCGGCTATCCTCGCTGCTAAACACCGGCGCGGACGCCGGAAGCACATCGGCCTGGGAACGCATCGAGATGGGGCAACGGATCATCTGCATCACCGCGGGCCAGCGGGCAGGTACGACCGCGCTGCAACGGGCCATCGCACAGGGCGGTGCCGCCCGCAGCTATGGCGAGATATTCCAGATCAAACACGACAGCGCGAGCGGCCGCCGCCGCTCCTTCCATGCTTTCGCGCGGGAGAAAGCCATTGCTCTTGCGGATGTGATGCAGCCCGACGGAGCCGGCGCCATGGCCCGGCAATATCTCGACTGGCTGAAGGAGGGAGCAGGCCCCAGGCACGTGCTGATGGACGTGAAGCTGAATTCCTGGCTGGCCGTGTCTCCAGCCTGGCAGTACCCGCACGAAGAGCCGTTCTTCTTGAAATGCCTGAAGCGGGAGCGCGCAATTTTCATCTTTCTCTGGCGCCGAAGCCTGGCGGAACAGATTCTCAGCCTCTTCATCTCGCGCGAGCTGGGCATCTGGCACAACCTCACGCCGGAGAAGGTGGCCAATCGCAGGCTCACTGCGCCGATCGGACAGCTGGAGCGGCTCGCTTCAATGATGTGCCGAAGCGAGTCGGACATGCGCGAACACCTGAACGGCTATCCCGACAAGATCGTCATCTCCTACGAAGAGCTTTATTGCGACGCCGCCATTGGCGACACGTTCAGGGCTGCGTTCCGCTCATTGACGGGCATAGAGCTGTCTGCCGGCCCTTTGCAAATCCGCCCCAACGACGTCGACAAGCGCGACGTGGTGACAAACTACGACCAAGCCGCGGCCGCGATCGATTCCATCGCCGCCAGATACCGGCCCCGGGGCACCGAGCGGCCGGACCGCGCTGTTGCGAGGCTGATCGGACTTTCGCCGTAGGATGCGACCGGTGCGGAAAAAACCACCCGGCACTGCAAAGACAACCGACGGCGCTCCGGCCGATGGGCCGGTGGACGAAGCTCCGCCGGACGTGGCCGCGCAGCGTCTCGTGATCCTCCTGTCGCACGAGCGCTCGGGCAGCCACTATCTCGCCGAAATGCTGGAATCGGGATCGGAAATCGTCTCGTTCGACGAGGTATGCAATTTCCAGGCTGTAAATCCTGACACATCCGGCGCGTCTTTCTTCCGCTTCCGGCACGATTGGCAGAACGCCAATCCCGATCTTGCGGTGAGGCCCGATACGGACGTCATGAGCGGATTCCTTGACGGCTATTTTTCCCACCTTCTGGGGCTGAAGGACGCCAAAAAGGTGCTTGTGGACGTGAAATATGGCCATGTCCACAATTTCGAGCCGGCCTGGTCGCCCTCGGAAAATCGGCCTTTCCTGATCAGATATCTCGACCGGCGAAAGATCAGAATCGTGCATCTGACACGCGTCGACACGTTGGCCGCAGTACTTTCCGATTTCGCCGCCGGCAAAGCCGGCATATGGCACCGGCGCGCCGGAGCCGAACGTACGAAGCCCGCCAGAATTCGCGTGCCTGTTCCGAACATTGTCCAGAGAGCCCTGTCGCTGCAGCGCGAGAAGGACAATTTCTTCGCCTGGCTGGCCGTCAACCTTTGCTTCAGTCTGAGTTATGAGGAGATTTGCGATACCAAAGAGGCCAGGGAAAGGACGCTCGCGCGGCTTTGCAGTTTTCTCGAGATCCGCGCCTCAGCCTTTGTCGCCAGCCTCGAGAAGATGACGCCGCCGGTCGAAGAACTCGTGGAAAACTATGGCGAGCTGCGGCGCGTGGCGGCGATCTTCGGCGTACCGGGGTTGCCCGCGCGGGGATGAACGTGATCGGGCCGACCGTCATAAATCGCCCCGCTGCCCGACCCAGATTGCCCGATCTCCGCATTCACATCGAAACCCCCTCCCGGCTGTAGAATTCCCGGTCGAACGGCGTCTCACCCGACGCTGCATCTGCGGATAATATTATTCCTCTTCCGATCGACCCGCAGCCGGTCCACGGGACTTTGACTTGCCTTCTGCCAGCCTTATGCGCGCTTCGAAGACTCGCGCCTGTGCTTCGAGATCGCGCGCCAGCAGTTCATTCTTTTCGATTCGTGCTTCGACTTCGCGCGTTTTCTCGGCTGTCGTGGATCTGGGAGGCGTATCCTTGGGTCCCATCGGGCTCTCCTTGTCAAAAGCGACCAAGGTGCGGAATCATCAGACAGGTTGTCGGCCTGTCAAGGCCCGGTTGATCATGGAGGTCGGAAACTTGCACCTGCTGCGACCGTTCTGCGGCCCCTGCAAGCTGCTCTTGATCGTCACGGATCATGAATGCGGTTGTGCGCGCGGAGCGCTCAGGCCTGGTTGCTGTATGGATTACAAGTACGGACAAATCCTGCCTTGCTTGATCGGCTCTCGGCCGATATTTTCAACCAATCGAAGATGAAAAATCCGACCGCGCCACTGCTCACCCTCGAAGCTTGCGATCTGGCGGTTCGCCAGCGAACGATGCTGATGGGAGTCGTCTCCCGCGAGTACTTCTCGCTCATGGCGCGCGAGTACGATGCCATCAGGCCGCATCTGCCGCGCACCATTTCCCGGCTCCTCGATATTGGCTCCGGATTGGGGGGAATTCATGTTCATACGCTTCGCGATTTCGGCAATCAGGTTGAAGTCAATCTGCTTGACCACGATCGGTCTGACGGCAAGATGCGCTACGGATTTCGCGAGAAAACCGAGGCATACAACTCATTCCTGCAGAGCCGCACGTATTTCGAACGCGCCGGCATCCCGGCGGACGACGTCAAATATTGGGATGCCGATTCTGCGACCGATCTGGAACGGCTTCAGCAGCACGAAGGAAAATTTGATGCCATCATCAGCCTGAAATCCTGGTGCTTCCACTACCCTGCAGAAACGTACCTGCACCTGGTCGAGAAGCTCCTGGCCAAGGATGGGGTGCTCATTGTGGATGTGCGGCGCGATTCGGGTGTGAAGGCCGTCCTCATCAGACAGTTTGATCCTACGAGCGTTGCTGCACACGATCAGAAATCGGAGCGCCTGTGTCTGCGCCGCAGGTGCTTGTAGGCTCATACATTTCAACGTAGCGACAAAACAGAAGACGTGTTTCACTCGCAATCCGCACGAACAGAGTTCAAGGCAACTGAAACATCTTCAAGTGCGGGATTGTGAGCTGCTACGTAGGCCTGCCATAGACCTCATTCCTCTCCGCCATCGTTATCCTCAATGCCTGTTGCCCGACCGAGACCCAACTCGCGGAACTTCGCCTTGGCCTCGGCAAGCCTGACGCGTGCTTCCATGACGCGCGCTTGCGTTTCGATGTCGCGCGCCAGTAGTTCATTATTCTCGATGGTCTCTTCGACGTCTCGCGCTTGCTGAAGCGCCAGGGACTTATGGGCGATACCCTTGGGTCCCATCGGTGTCTCCTTTTTGAATGACTCGAAAGCCGGGCTCTTCAGGCAAGCTTCCTGCTGGTCAAGGGCCCTCTCGTCATTTGAGCGTTGCTGTGCAAGGTCGAAATTCTCAGCGCCCAAATCGGGGCCGGCCGAACACAATGAATCGTAAATGCCGACGTAACGATCCAGCCAGGGACGCACCTCGCTCGGAACACGTGCTGCCGTTTCGCCGAAGTCAATTGCCGGCGCTGGCATCCTGAATTTTTCGAGGCTCGTGTTCATTCGGCCGGGCAATTTCAAATCGAGACCAGGAAGAGCATTTCCCAGATCCGGTCTTTCGACCAGAACATTCCCGCAATTCGCACTCTGCTCCGCCAGTCTGTTCCACAGAGCGTAGGACGTAGCGGCCGCAACGGGAGGGTCGAAATTGCCGATGTCGATGCCAAAGTTTTCGTTCAACACGTGCCGACGGAAACGAAAGGAGTTGTTTTCCCGTCCCTGCGCCTCATTTTCAAGAACGATGGATGGGATCGCATCCCTAGGATCGCGCAGGTACAGGAATGTCTTGCCGGCAATCCATGCACCAGAGCCTTGTCTGGCCGAATGCGTCAGCACGGGCCATCCGGTTTTTGGCAGGCGCCGGCCCGTCAGCCACCAGGAGACGATCCCGTCCACTCCGAGTTTCTCGTGCCCGACTTCCAGGCCAGCATTACGAAGCGCGGCCGCCAGCGACGCGGAGCCGCAACGGGGGTGTCCCAAAAACACCAGTCGTGCCCAATCAAACCCGCCAATTTTGGGGAGTTCGGCCGGGTTGATCGTTTCCACGCCCCGCTTTTGGGCGACCGACCAATGGCTGGCCTCGCGCTTGTAGGGCAACTGATAATTGGGTTTGGCGAAGCGTAACATCTGCCGGTGAGTCAGTACAGTTATGGTTCTCTTCTCGGCTTCGTCCACCCGCCCGTATACCTGGTTCAACTTTCCGGGTCCGGTCACAAGCCAGAGGTTTTTCGACTCGCGGCGGATAAGTGCCGAGAAAATTTCGGCAAGCAGCCGACCCAGGAAGCGCGCGCCCGGTTGCGCCGCCATGAATCCATTGCGGATGCGATCCTTCGCCTGCCCCCCCGTGCGCCTCGTAACGTAGTAGAGAATGACCTCCCCGGCTAAATCTGCCAATGGCGCAATCGACTCCTCGCAACCTTCGTCAGCATCAATATAGAAACCTCCGCAGACGAAGAGCACGGCCACACGGAACACATCAGCGCGCATTGCGGGATACAGGCAGGCATCGAAACACGCTCTGGCCTGGGGGCCAAACTGCTCACCGATAAATCGACGCGCACTGGAATCAGACCAGAGCGTATGTTTGAATTCGGGATTCTTGCTGCGCCAGGTCTGAATGAGGTTCAAAACACCTTCGGGCGGCCTGGCGTCACCCCAATATTGATGAATATGCCTAGGGAACAAGGCAGATTCCCCTACCTGGAGCGCACCCAGTTCCTGGTGATGCACGATCCCTCTCGATACGGAGGGTATTGTTGCCCCACATGGCGAAATGATTCACTATCTGCATAATCAACCATTGCAGGTACTTTATCCGCAAGGGGTGTGACCGTGATTTCACAGTGTTGGCTTCACATTGGGACCGAAAAGACGGGAACTACCACCATCCAGAGACATCTCGCGAGGAACCGGAAAACTCTCAAGGCTCAGGGATTCCTCTATCCTGTTTCACCAGGCGAAACAAACCATCTGGCGCTCACCGCATGCAGTATCGATGATTCGAGGCTGGATATCGTCCATGCGCGGTGTGGTATTCGCCGCCGTGAGGAGATTCTTCCCTACCGAAAAAAAATGACGGACCAACTGGCCGATGAGCTCTCCGAAGCCGGGGCCTCTTCGATCATCTTCTCGAACGAGCACCTCAGCACGAAGATTCGAACGCCGGAAGAGATTCGCCGGGTGAAGAAAATCTGCGATGAGGTTGCTGCTACCACAAAGGTGATCGTTTACCTCAGGAACCAGATCGACTTCCTGGTGAGCCGGTATGGAACGGGCATCAAGGCTGGCAGCGTGGACGAGTTCTCGATTTCGCTGAGCCCGAGTGTCGCCAGTTTCCTGGACTATTTTCAAATGCTGTCGCCGTGGAGCGAAATCTTTGGACGCGAAAACCTGATCGTCCGAAGGTTTGAAGCGGATGATTTTCCAAATGGCGATTTGCTCGCGGATTTCGCCGCCCAAACAGGACTGGACGGCGGTCAGCTGGAAGGAACGCCCTTTGCCAACACGTCGCTGAACGGACCGGCTCTCGCCTTCCTGCGGGAATTCAACAAACAGGTTCCTCTTGCAATTGACGAGAAACCAAACCCGTTGCGCGGAAGGATCGCCGCTTTCCTGGAAAGCTATGAAGGCGGCCAGAAGTTTTCGGTTCCACGACAGATCGCCGAGACGATCGAGGCCAGATACCGCGAATCCAACGATAAAACGTCCAGAGAGTATTTTGCCTCTCGATTCGTGCCGCTGTTCTCACCCGCCCAATGCATCAATGACGCAGACTCCCTTAATGATGTGTTGGACGCGGAGCAAGCGGTTGCGATAGCTGCTCATCTCTGGGGCGCCCAACAACGCGCGATCAACAGGTTTAGACAGATGCAAAAAAAACGTCACGAGCAACCGCGCGAATGGAGTACGCCTCGATCCGGGGGACCCAGAAGGCCACGCCCAGCTATCTGAATCTGACTGCAATGTTATCCCAATCTGTCATCGTCGCCCGCGTTTACTCGGTAGTGCAGCGCTGGTCAGCTTGTGGCAAGGACGCCCATGATGTAGGTAGCCAATCGGAATATCCGGTCGGCCTCGGCGCGCGGCGTCTGCCGGATCGGCAGGGAGAAGCCAAGAGTACAGCTGAACACCATGCCCATTGCAGATGACGCATATAGGTGCCCGACCGATCTAGCTGTTACACCAGCCGTCTTGAGCCACGTGCTGATCGTAGGATCGTGCCTGTCTTCCGCGTGGCCCGATTTCATCAGTCGTTCGCCGTCCGGATGTCCCTGCGATTTTTTGGTGATCAACAATTCCGCGCAACTTCCCGAGGCCCCTCCTCGGCCTGTTCAAGATTACGATTTCCAGTTCATCCAGATTCCGTTGCGAGTGCTGATGCCGGAGTACACGTATTTCGGCCTCTCGTACACAGACACGGAGTCCTATGAACGCCTTTTTGCGGCGACGGTGAAACGCCTGTCGCAGTTTCTTGCTCTGACGATGAAGTGGAACGTTCAGCATGGCATTCTTACTTTCGTAAGCAATTTCCTGATTCCCCAACAAAATCCCATGGGTCGGCTGTTGCCGCGTTACGATTTGCGCAATTTCGTCTGTTTCATAGAAAAACTCAATGAGTCGCTGGCCACGGAATTAGAACATTACGCCAACGCGTATCTGTTCGACTTCGACCAGATCGTCAGCACGTTTGGCCGACGCTATTTCCAAGACGACGCCGTTTATCAGATCGCCCATGGCGCTGCCCTGTCCGCAGCGGACTTCGCGCGCGACCAGAACCGCATCGAACCAGTCCTCCGTATCACGGAGACTTATCCGCTTCGCGTGCAACGCTATATCGGTGCGGCGTGGTCTGAACTGGTCGCGATGTACAGGTCGCTGCGGCAAATCGATCAGGTAAAGCTGGTGATCGTCGATATTGACGACACGTTGTGGCGGGGCGTTGCAGCAGAAGCCGAGGAAGTCTCGGCGGAAGCAATAGAAGGCTGGCCGCTCGGTGTCATCGAAGCGCTCTGCCACCTCAGGCGCCGCGGCGTTCTTCTCGCCGTCGTCAGCAAGAATGCGGAAAGCATTACAAGAACTCTCTGGCCAAGAATTTTGGGGCGCAGGCTGAAGTTGGAAGATTTCGCGATCCGAAAAATAAATTGGAGAACCAAGTCGGAGAATGTCGAGGAAATTCTTCGTGAACTCAACCTGCTGCCGAACAGTGTCGTTTTTCTGGATGATAATCCGCTCGAACGGGCCTCGATCGAGGCTGCATTCCCGGGCATACGCACTTTGGGCCCGAATCCCTACGTGTGGAGACGCGTCCTGCTCTGGTCGCCGGAAACCCAGCTTTCGGGCATCACGCCGGAATCCGCGAGCCGCACCGAAATGGTTCGGGCCCAGCTAGAGCGGGAGATGCAGCGAAACAGGAGCTCGAGGGAGGAGTTCCTTGCCTCCATTGATCTTCGGGTAAAGGTCTTCGAGCTTCGGGAACTTTCCGACAAGAGGTTTCCGAGAGCGCTTGAGTTGATAAACAAGACCAATCAATTCAACACCACGGGAAAGCGGCGTAGTCGCGAGGAATGCGCCAGAATGCTTTCAGGAGGAGCAAGGTTGTTTGCGTTCGACGTTCAGGACAGGTTCACGGAATATGGACTCACTGGAGTCGTGATAGTGGATGGCGCGCATGTCGAACAATTCGTGATGAGCTGCCGTGTTGTCGGGATGGACGTCGAACTCGCCGCCGTGTCGGAGATCGTTCTGTCGCGACTAGGCGGAAACAAAGAACCCATTACGGCCAGCCTCGTGGCGACCGAGCGAAATCTGTTGTCGCGAGATCTATTTGCGAAATGTGGATTCACACAAGTGAATGGGGAGTGGCGCGCCCTAAGGGAAGACGTTGCGCTGTGCCCGGGTCACATCCGCCTCGCCACGGAGACGCCTGATGAGGATGGCAGCGGCGCGCACGCGCCTCCCGCGGTCGAAATAAGTAAGGTGGCGGACCCAATCGGATGAAGTCGAAGCGCTTGACAGTGGTGTTCCCGCGAGGACTGGAGTCGACATTTTGACAATTCTTGGGCGAGGAAATATCGCTCGTGGTGGGCCTGCCGGGGGGCTGGATGCGGATTCGGGCGGAGAGCCTTGGTTCGGCTTGAGCGGAATGCTCTGATTCGAAGAGTGACGGGATGCAGCCCTTGAATTTGGACGAACTTGGAATCGTGGCAGGAACCAACAAGAGTTCGCTGTGGTCTGACTACCTGCGCCATTTCGATCGCACGTTTGCGGAATTCAAAGATAAGCCTATCGATGTTTTGGAAATCGGGGTGGAAACCGGCGCGTCGCTCCGAATGTGGCGGAAGTTTTTTCGCGACGCGACGATTGTCGGCCTCGATCTGAGTCCAAAATGCCTCCAGTATATGCAGGAACGGGTGATTGTTGAAATCGGATCTCAGGACGATCCTGGTGTGTTGGCGGACCTCTGCAGCAAGCACACGTTCTCCGTTATCATAGACGATGGATCCCATCGTCCCGAGCATGTGGTCTTCACGTTCGAACGCCTCTTTCCTGCGCTCCTCCCCGGCGGAGTCTACATAATCGAAGATTTGAAGGGGCACTTCGATCAAGGCGGAAATTTCCGGAGAGGTCCCGGGTCGCTCAGTCCGATCGCCTCGCTCTCAAAAATTAGCATGCAACTCATGTCGGGGCGGATCGACTCAAGCGATAATTTCGGAATCGCAAAGTATCTGTTCGAATCGATTGACAGTGTTGAGCTAATATCGGGGGCCGCGATCGTGAGAAAGCGACAGAAGAAACTCAATGTCGCGAAGAAACTCAATGCTGTGGAAGATCTTCTGCAGGGGGCGGACCGGCCCGAGGCGTGGGGCTGGCTTTCCAGTTACCTCCTGAGGATGGGGGGACCGCTGGAGCAGGCGGAAAAGGCAGCACGAAATGCCATCGCGCTCAATTCTCAACTTCCAGTCCACTACCATCAGCTCAGTTTTGTGCTTGAGCGCATGGGCGACACGCAGGGGGCTATCGAGCAGAGCATGAGAGCGGTGGCGCTTGCTGAAGGGACGGTTGCATACAAGGGCTACAAGGCTCAACTCGATCATCTCAATGGCATCAATGTCTAAACCCGCATTTCCCAGATGAAGTGCAATTTCGTAGGGACGTGAGCGCGATTCAGTTATCGTAATCAGGAGGTTATTCGAACATCGAGGCTGCGATCATGGCACACCCAGCGGGTGAATCGGATTGCGGTGTTTTGAGGTTCGATTTCGACCGGCGACTGAAGCTGGAATTTCATGGATCGCAAATCAGCTCGGACGCCGGTCTTCTGGCTTTTCGTGAACTCGACGACGCGCTTGGGTTGTCGCTGATGGCTGGCGAGGGTTTTGCCGACACACGCACAGGCCGCAACAGCCGCCACGGATTGGTCGCGCAATTTCGTCAATCGGTGTTTGGACGCTTGGCCGGATACGAAGATGGCAACGATGCCGACAGGCTCGGATGCGATCCGGCGATGCGATTCATTGTCGGCGGACGCGCAGTGACGGCGCAGGACCGAGGTGATGACGCAGACGGAAAATCTCGGATCATTGGTCTCGCTGTCAGGCAAGTGGATCGACCGCATTGCCGAGCGCCGTCCGATGACAGCGATCATGCTGAACATGGACTCCAGCGTAAGCCCGACTTTCGGCGATCAGGAGAACACGGCCTACAACGGGCATTTCGGCTGCACCTGCTACCACCCGCTGTTCGTCTTCAACCAGTTCGGCGAGTTGGAACGCTGCGCGTTGCGTCCGGGTAACGTCCACTCTGCAGATGGGTGGCATGATGTTCTCGAACTCGTGGTCGCGCGTTATCGGAACCGAAAGATGCGACGCTACTTCCGCGCCGATGCCGCTTTCGCAAACCCAGAGGTCTGCGAGTTCCTGGAAGCCGAGGGCTACAAATACACGATCCGGCTCCCCGCCAATCAAGTACTTCAGGAACGCATCGCCCATCTGCTCAAGCGCCCCGTCGGCCGGCCACCCATCGAGGTTCGGCGCTACTACGCGAACTTCAGCTATCAGGCGCGGAGTTGGACGACACCGCGCCGCGTGGTGGCGAAGGTCGAATGGCACCCGAGTAGCGAACTCTATCCGCGCGTCCGCTTTATCGTGACCAGCCTGTCGCGACCGGGCGAGCGCGTCGTTGCATTCTACAACGGGCGTGGTACGGCAGAACAGTGGATCAAAGAAGGAAAGAACGCCGCAAAGTGGACGCGGTTGTCTTGCTGCTCATTCGCTGCCAACGCCGTGCGGCTTCAGCTTCACGCGCGCGTATTGCACGGACCTGCACGCGGGCGGCGAGGCAGATGGCGTCCCCGGCTTCCGCGCACCTCAGAAGAGCGCTATGATTGACACCAATCGGGGGTCATCCGGGGAATGTCGGATTATTCCAAACTTTCGCCACTGCATAAATCCCCCCAAGCAAACTAAACCGGCGAATTGAATTGCCCGGGCTCGAAACGCACTTTGCGCAACGACCCGAAAATCTGAGCGGGATAGCCGCCAGCATTTGTTTGCGAATGAAATTCGAGCGCCATCGGGTAAGCCCGCCAGAAATCATGCAAGGCAACAATCTCATCCGACATAAACTCGTCGAATATAAAAAAGTATTGCGGAATATGATGCCAGAGCGTGGTCAGCAGGAATAACGTCGACGAGTAGAGATCGGCGTCGAAGTGAATGAGAACTGGGGCATCGTGAACGGAAAGCCCCGCAAGGAATTCCGGGACGGTGTTTTGAAACCAGCCTTCTACGAGTCCGATTCGTCCGTCGGACATTGGCGGCTTTTCTCCCAGAGTGGAGAATGCTCCCGGCGTTCTGCCTTGCCATGCTTCCGGTAGCCCCTGGAAGCTATCGAACCCGAAGAATCGTGCCTCAGGATGCGGGAAACGTTCGGCAATTCTCTTGATCGATCGTCCGTGATGTACCCCAAATTCGAGATATACAATTGCCCTATTTCCGATCGTGGAGGCGACGAAATCGTAAAGCTCCGGTACAGCATTCGCCGGTACGGCATGCTCAGGTGCTCGAGGCATGTAAATGCTTTCCACTGCCCGTTCTCGCAAATATCTCCCGACGTCCGACTCGTGCTTCTCAAGATATTTTGCGACTTGCCGTCTGGCAGTTGCGTCAACCATGCAGTCGACCCTCGATTTTTTTCCAATCAGATGTACCGTAATAGATGCGAGAATTTGTGAAGCTTGATTGCTTATCACCCCACACTATCGGTGAGTTCCTTACATTTATCCACCCTTGTTCAGTCAAGGAGTCTGCCGTAAACCGTCAACAGCGATATTATTTAGATGCTCGCGACGCGCAAGGCCCGACCTTCGCGCGACAGGCAGACAGAACTCCTCTCGCGCGCCTCCAAGGGTTATCCTCCGTGCTCTGCACCCGCCGGCGGCAGCTTGTCCGGGCTCTATCCACAAGCCGCGCCACAACGATCGGCTGTCACGCCCAGAGATCAACTATCGGAATTTTGCCCTGACGCGTCTCAGGGATGCATCGCGAGACAGACTGCGACAGCGGAATGGAGAAACACGCCGCCATCCGGGACCGAGAAATCGATCGGAATATGGAACAGGGGTCAAGGCTGGCAGCGTGGACGAATTCTCATTTTCGCCGAGCCCGGGCGCCGCCGCCTTCCTGGATTATTCGCGCTAAAGGCCCTCCGAGATCGGCTCCGATTCCATGTAAAATCCATTACCGACAGAAGGCTTCTTTCGTGCCCGACGCGCCCTATCGCAGTTCAGGATCGTGCATAATCGTCCCTCAGTGCGTTGAAAATCTGCAAGTCCGTATCGTTTGCGGCGACGACGTCATTGTAGAGGTCGACACCGATCTCCGATCTTATCTCGGATTCTCGTTCTTCGATTGAACCGGTCTTGCGCCGCGTGATATTCTTGCGCACGGCTGCGAGTTCGAATTGCGAGAAATAGGGCATCAGCACACGGCTCATCCGTTTCACGGAGACACAGCGAGCCGTAGATCGGTGGGACGGCTTTCACGTGCCAGGTAGCCAACGTTCATGGCGTGAAAACGCTGAGTTATATCGAGCAGCCGCTTCATCGAGCTCCACGATGGCCCGTCCGCCTGACCGCATCCGACGCGATTTATTGCCTCCGAAGGCATCGCTGACCATGTCCTCGATTGCGACGCCCGATGAGCCCCACACGCATTCGATGTCTTTCCAGGTCTGCATCAAGTCTGTCAGCAATTCCTCGCTGATCGCTGGCAGGCTTTGAACGCCCAATTGAGTCGCGTTCAGGTCGACCAGGCTTTTTACGTCGACCGGCTTCACCCCAACATCCACATTCGCGCTCACCGCAGCCGGTACGTCGAGTCCGGACAGCACCTGCGAATGATAAAATCCACCGCCGAGGCGACCTTCGCGGCGATTGCGCGGAAACGTCAGTCCGCTACACGACATCGGCAGAAACCTCAACATCTGAATTCAAAATGACACCAGTTATGGCGCGTTCAGCCAGCGGCGATAGTGGGGCGGTGCCTGCATCAGGCCGCGGTCGGCCAGAACAAGACTGTCAGGGAGCGGCTGTGTCACGCCGTCTACACACAGATCAATGTTCGCGATCGACTTCAGCCGCGCGGCATATCGTTCGTAACGTCTCGTACTGCTCAGAATACGATCCGTGACTTTCATTTCCGGTTTGCTTGAAAAGTATTGTCCTGCCTTGCTGAAGAGATCGACCATCTTGTAGTGCAACAACGCGCCGCTTACGTCCGCAAACCGCAGTGGTGTCGTCTCATGATTGTTCAGATAAACACCACGGCCGCTCCTGACGAGAGGAATCTTGTGCGACATTATTTCGATATTGCCGAACAGGCGCGCCCGGATACCGCCCAACGGCCGGCGATAGGGAGGTCGTCTGATTCCTCCCCAAACGTAGTTGGAATCGAAGTACCCACAATTCGCACGAGTCGCTGCACGGCCTGACGAAGCGATCAGTTGTTCAGGATAGACGTCAAGCATGAATGCTGACATTCCTTCGGCATCCTGCCGGTCAAGATACTCAACCAGCTTGTCGAGTGGAGTTGTCTCCCATCCGGGATAGACAAAATCCTCGTCGGCATCGGCGAACAGGCACCATCCACCGCCGCCATGACGATCGATGAGAAAGTTTATCCACCGCATTCCCGAACCCGCCGCCGGGAAGCTGTCTTCGGTTCGATACAGAATGACATCGGGCTGTGCCAGAAGGTATGAATCCGTGCCGTCCGTCGACCTGTTGTCGATCATGACAAACTGGCGAACGCCAAGCCGACGATGATGCTTGAGAAAATCTGGAAGGTTCGCCATTTCGTCGCGGACCGGCACGAACGCGACAACACCGTCCCGCTCGCAGACATCTCGGCCAGGTGTCATCAGCTCAAGAACGGGTTCGGGGCTATGGACAGCGGGGAAGTAGCAATTGCTGAGAATGTCCTTCCAGATTTCTCGCGCTCCATCATGATCGCCCCGGCGCGCTGCCGCCCAAGCTCTGAGTTCCAGTATATCTTGCCCCCGATAAAGCAAAGGCACAGCGTCAATAAGTTCAAGCGCTTCGACGTCACGGTAGAGCTCGAGCAAGACTCGAGCTTTGAGCGCTACTGTCGTTATCCGGCCCGGAAATTGCGTTGCCATGTCCTCACACAAGGCGAGTGCGTGATGCCTCGTCCAGGGCAGACTGATATCCATCAGAAGCTTGTCGATGACAATGCCGGGGACGAGCATCCATGAGCGATCTGTCACCGCGCGCTCAACCCTTTCTCTGGTCGCACGAACGTCACCACGATCCGTCACGAGTAACCAACGGCCGGTCAGCGCGAGATGGTCGTCAACTGTTGCTTCGAGCCTATGGACCACACCTTCTGCCTCGGACGGACGACCGGCTCCGAGCAAAATCTGTACTTGCAGAAGCATCAAATCGCGATCGTCTGGAAACCGGGTCACCGCATCTTCAATGAGCGTCGATACTGCACCAAAACCTTCGTTCCTTGCAGTCAGTGCTTCGAACGCCAGGCGCCGACCCATGGACGAGTTGGAAAAACGCGACTCAAGCTCCTTGATTGCCGGTTCCAACGTCTCTTTGTACGGTTGCTTGAGAACGCATCGTGCGCGATGCACGTGCCACTCCAATTTCGCGTTGGCGGGATTTCGCTCGATCAGTTCGGTCCATAGCTGTTGTGCAACGTCCCAATGTCCCAATTCTTCAAAGGCGGCCGCCGCATCTGCAAACGCCGGCACAAAATCCGGAAAGCGGCGCCTCAACCCGTTCCACATGTCCAGCGCCTCTTCCGGGCGCCAGAGACGAAACAGTGCATGGGCACAGCCATTGAGCCAATGCGGCATCGCCTGTTGCGGTTCCTCGCGCAGGCACTCTGTCCAAAGCGTGTGCGCCTGGGACCAATCCTGCTTGCGGCCAGCGTGCTGGGCGCGAAAGGCCAGGGCAGCCGGCTCATTTGGAAACCGAGCGGAAATATCCTCAATGAGCTTCTCTTCCTCATCGAAGTGGCCGGCGGCCCGAAGCGCCAATGCAAGCCCCATAAACCAGTGAGGCTTGGCCTGATCGGGAAACTTGCGCAGAGCAGCATGAAAGGCTGCAATCGATTCCTCGTTCCTGCCCAGCGCCAACAACGCTTCCGCTCTTGCCGCACAAAGAGGCGCAGAATCGGGGAAGCGTTCAGCGCCCAATCGCGAGTGCTCTTCCGCAGCGAGATAGTTTTCCCTGCGGCGCTCGGCGCGAACTATCTCAAGATACCAGGAAGGCTCGGCGCGGTCCGGAAATCGCCGGAGGCATTCGGTCCAAGCCGCAACGATTGCCGATGGCTCGCCGCGGCGCGACGCGACACGTGCCAGCCCGAAAACAGGCCAGAGATCCACGTCAGACAGCTCGGTTAGCATGTGATACAGGGATTCGGCCAGATCGATCTGACCGGTTGCAAGCAATGCCGCACCCGCCTCAAGTAACGCTTTTCTTGTCGGTTGCCGCAGAGAATCCGTGACTGACTGCGGAACACTCGCCGGCAGCCGCTTCAGCACTTCCTCTGCGATCCGCTCCAATCTCAGGTCAGGCATGCCCCGCTCACATCGAAAATCGTCGGCGATTTGCGGCCGTTCAACTTTGGCTCGCTCCCACCCGTATTTTCTTACAGGGGCTACAAGACGCGCGCCAACCCCGGTAACTGGCCAGGTCAGTCCGGTTGGATTTCAGAAAATTCGGCCCCGGCTCACTCCCGTCTCACTCTCCACTCGCCGGAGCAAGCAATCCAGGCGCAGGATGGCGTGCTTCTGTTGCATCAAGCCGGTCCGACCGCCACAAAGAGACGCACGGAATCTTCGCCCGATCGGCGCGACGAGCATATTTCCGCCCAATGTCGCAGACTTCCGACAGCAGTCCCTCTTCGAGACGGATGGGCTGAAGACCCAGGCTCAACAGACCCTCGTTTGCGACACTCAACTCGTTTTCGTCGGCTTCTTTCCGCGGATTGGCAAGGAATTCGATCGTAGCTCCCGTCAATCCCGCTACGATCTTCGCCAGATCCCGAACACGGTGCGCCTCCGTCATCTGATTGAGTATTCTGACTCGATCACCGGATTTTGGAGGCCTCTCGATCGCGAGAGCAATGCACCGGCACGTGTCGCGGATATGAATGAACGCGCGCGTCTGGCCTCCGGTGCCGTGTACGGTCAGGGGATAGCCGATCGCCGCCTGCATGAGGAAGCGGTTCAACACCGTTCCGTAGTCGCCATCGTAGTCGAAGCGATTGATGAGCCGCTCGTCGCGCTTCGTCTCCGCAGTTTGCGTACCCCAGACAATGCCCTGATGAAGATCGGTAATGCGAACTCCGTCATTCTTGTTGTAGAACTGGAAGAACAATTGATCCTGGGCCTTGGTCATATGATAGATCGAGCCCGGACTCGTCGGATGCAGGATTTCCAGAGTCTTGCTCTCGCCGCCATCCTGCGCTGTCACCGTCAGATAGCCCTCTGGAATCTTCATTCCCGAAACGCCGTATCCATAGACGCCCATCGTGCCCAGGTGAACGAGGTGGATATCCAGACCCGATTCGACGATCGCACACAGCACCGCGTGCGTCGCGCCGAGATTGTTGGTGACGGTGTATAGTTTGTGCCGCGGCGATTTCATCGAGTAGGGGGCTGCGCGCTGCTCGGCAAAATGAATGATCGCATCGGGCTTGTGCAGCCGCATGAGGCGCAGAAGACTTGCATAGTCTTCACCGATGGAGAGTTCCTCGAACGCGATCGATTGGCCGCTCGCGTCTTTCCAGGCCGCAATCCTTTCGTTGATCGAGCGAATGGGCGTAAGCGATTCGACGCCCAGTTCACCGTCGATCATTCGGCGCGACAGGTTGTCGAGAATGACGACTTCGTGGCCCAATTGGGAGAGGTGAAGGCTCGTCGGCCAACCGCAGAAGCCGTCGCCTCCCAGCACGAATACCTTCATTGCCGCCGCTCTCGCGAGAGTACGCCAGGCGCACCTCGCACGAAAATCAATTTGACGCACGCCGCCCCGATCGCCCGTCGATTGTGTAATATAGTACCTTACGAAAAGTCGATTTTGCAACGAATTCTCGTATGCAGGATATGCGTAATCTCAACGTGAAAATGCTCTAGTCAGGTGAGGCGGACCCTTCTGTTAGGACCACAATAACGGCGTCGTTAGCTGGAGTAGTGTCCCACCTTTGAATCCGGCTCCCATAACATTCGGAGTCTCTCGTCCGGAGCGAATTTTCTCACCGGTTGCTGCCCTATACTGAGCGTGAAGCGACTGCGTAATCGGCGCTAACGGCGCTGAAGATTTGCAAATCCAAATCATTCGCAGCGATCAACTCATCATAGAGACCGGTTCCGATCTCCGATCTTATCTCGGATTGTCGTTCTTCGACTGAACCAGTCTTGCGCCGCGTGATATTCTTGCGCACGGTTGCGAGTTCGAATTGCGAGAAATAGGGCGTCAGCAGATAGCTCATCCGTTCCACGGATTTGTCGAAAACTTCGACGAGGCCCACAAACGGCAGCGTCTTCAACGTCCTCATGGCCCTTTCTTCTTCACTGCCGGCTTCCGGCGGCTCGTTGAAAGCCAGCCGGTGCGCCTGGAAATTGCGTGCCTGGCGATTTCCCGGGCTCGCAAGGAGCCCGCGCACGTAGCCGCCGAAATCGCTTTCCTTGGCCAACCGGGAACCGAATGTGTCAGCCCCTTGTCTGCGTTCGAATTCGTAAGCGGATTTGAGCCGGTCGATCGGATGCCGGATGAAGACGACTGGAATGACCTTGCGCCCTCCGAGATCGGGCACGGGAAGAAGTGCGGTATGCGAAGACAACGCCAGCAGATCGGGCCTTCCGCGCAGATATGCTTCCACGGCCGCAACATTCGACTTGATGCCGCACGGCGGGAATTCCTCGGTCGCCCAGAGGGGGCCAAAGTTGCGAACCAGAATCTCGTCGACCGAAGTGCCGGCATTCTTGAACAGATGATAGTGGAGAACCAGCGGACAATTCTTCGCATCGTACGCTACCGCCAGCCTCGTCGACCGTCCCCTGACCACCGCAGGGCGCGCATCGAATTCCTCTCCTAGTGCCACTTGTTGCTGCCGCCCGATAACCTTCGGCGAACCCGCGAAAAGGACGGCCTCGTCGAAACCCTTCCGCAGCCGGGCAATCGCCGCGTTGCGCCGGCCAGGGCTCCACGCGCTCCAGTTCTCCAACAAATCCCACGCGTCCAACACTTGCCGCGCGCAAAAGGGAGTTTGAGACAGCTCCTCGGTGCTCGCGATGTGATGACAATCCTGGGGTGCAATGAACTCCCTCAGCGCGGCGGATGTGTCCGGGCCGAGCGGTTCGATGCCGATTCGCAGCTGCTCGAACAGGCGTTTGAGCGCGTCGAGCGGGTCTTCGAGAAGCCGCTCATACGAAACAATTGCACCGAGAGCGCCGGAGATTTCGAGCTCCAGCGCCGGCAGGTTGTAACTCTGCCAAAGCAGTAGCGACGACCGCAGCGCCAGCCGATTGCGCGCGCGCAAAGATGCGGCGACCTCCAGCGGATTGCGGTAGACGAGAATGAACCGCGGCGTGTATCCCGCCTCCGCGAGCGCGGCGCGCCAAAGCGGCAGGAACAACGCAATGCGCGGGTCTTTCAACATGATCGCGCCGGAAGTCCCGTAGGAGTGCCTGAGCGCTTCGACCGCATCCGGCAGCCATTTGCGTGCAATCGCCGCCGAGATGCGCTCGTTGCTGGTTGGGAGATCCAGTGCCGGCAGGAGGAATGGACCGGGACGGTCCCAGGTGGCGCCGAGAGCAGCGAGGATTTTCTCGTTCAGCTGAACGACACCTACAGGCTCCCAGAACCCCTTCGGATTGTCACCGTGGGGCGCCATCAGGTCCGTGGGCAGGGCGTATCCGCAGAAAGCGAGCGCGCGCGCCAGGGCGGATGTCCCGGACCGATGCACGCCCAGAACAACGAGAGCCGTTCTCGAACCGTCAGATTCCGGCATGGGAGCGATTCGTTAACACGTTTCGATTTGAGCCCGGCGCCATGCCGAAAACAACAAGTCCCGCGGTTTGCCCCTCATATTGCAGCCGGGGGCGTCCACAGCCGCATCAAACCACCAGCGGCGAACGGTCAGCGCTTTATCTTGTTGAAAGCATCAATGACGTCCTTTGCGCACCGATCGGGAATGGCGAGACTTACCACCTGTTGTGGCCTTCCGGCCCCGTCGAACCTGAAGAACGTCACCCTGAAGACGCCATTGTGAAAGGCCACGGCGTGCACTCCGTCCACCAGAATGGTCGTATCGTCCGCCATCATTCGTCCTTCGCGATTGAATCAAATCGACATTAAAAGAGGTTAGTCGCGCCCAGGCAGTCTTCGTGAGCTAGGGCAAGCAGCGGTTGAGCACCAGATAGCCGGGGTCCGGCTCGCAGTAGAAGCCTGCCTTGTCGAGCGCCACACGCATCGTCTCGACGCCACGCGCGAAGGAATATTCGGTTTCGATCAGCTGCCGGCTGGCGGCGGAAAGGCGTGTCCAGAGCGTCTCGTCCGTATAGAGGCGCACGATCTGCTTCACCCACTCTTCGGGCGCCCACGCAATCAGGACTTCCGTGCCGTTGCGAACACCGATGCCCTCGGCCGCCAACGGCGACAACACGGAGGGAACGCCGTGCGCGAGCGCGTCGAACACCTTGCCCTTGACGCCCGCGCCAGAGGCGAGCGGAGCAACAAACACGCGAATATGCCCCAACATTTCCTCTACGCGGTCAACCTGCCCTTTCACGACCGTATTTTCGCGCGTCCAGCGTTTGCGGTTCTCGCGTGAAATGGCGGAGCCATAAATCTCGAACTGGACCTCCGGCAGCTCACGGATCAGCCCCGGCATGACGCGATCGAGGAAGAAATCCACGGCTTCGGCATTGGGAGTGTGACGGAAGCCGCCGAGGAACCCGATATTCCTCCGCTCCGCAAAGCCCGGGAGCTCGGCAATCGGCTCGGCGATCCAGGGCAGCCTGCCGGTCTTCGTGCTGCTCAGATTGTGGCTGAGGATGACCGCCTCTTCGACTGCGCTGTAGGACAGCGCCAGGTCGACCGTACGGAGTACGCCGAGCTCAGCCTCGCGAATCCCGACTGCAGCGTCGATCCGGGACGCATCCTGCGCCGCCACGCCGGCCCGGAGCTCGCGCAGGAAGTGCAGGTCGGCGAGATTGAGCACGACTTTCGCCTGGGGCGCATATTTCCGGATCGCTGCGAGCGTCTGCGCCGCCACCTGATGACGTGTGACGTACACCAGTTCGAATTCCCGTCCGTGCGCGGCCAGGAAAGCTTCGATCGACCGCACGAAGGGCGCGTAGGACGTCTCCACACCGATGCGCTGCAGCGCTTCGGTGTGGCGTCCGAGATAGGCGCAGTTGGTCGGAAGGAACGTCACCTTGAATCCCAGCGCCTGCAAAGCGCGTATCTCCTGGATGCCGGCATAGCTGCCTGCGTCAAAGCCGATGCGCGGCACCTCGAAATCGAGCATCAGGGCGCGATATCGCGGTCCGCGGTCTCTTTCACGCTCTACATTCACGCCTTCCTGGCCATTGCCCGCGAAGGCGCTTGACCATTTGCGCTTGAATTTGGGTCGATTGACTTCCTGAAAGCGCTTCGCTCCCGAAGCGACCGAGGTGCCCGATGACGCGCCCTCGTAGTGATAGACAACCGCGTGCGGGACGTAGACCGTTTTCAGTCCGCGTGCGCGCACCTTGAAGGCGAGATCGGTATCCTCGAAATAGGCGGGCGCGAATTCCTCGCTGAAGCCGCCCACATCTTGCCAGACTTGGCGCGGAATCATCAGCGCAGCACCCGAAACGTAATCCACCTGGCGCGTATAGGAATATTCGGGAGCGGCGGCGTTCTGGTTGCGGCCGTAATTCCACGGATTACCGTTGGCCCAGACGATCCCGCCGGCTTCCTGCAATACCCCATTCGGATAGAGCAGCTTGGCACCCGCGAGGCCCACACCATCGAAGCTTTCGAAGGCATAGAGCAACTCATCCAGCCAGCGCGAGGTCGGCTCCGTGTCGTTGTTGAGAAAAACGATATAGTCGCCTTCCGCCGCCTGCGCGCCGCGGTTGCAGGCGCGGACGAAACCTTGCGCGTCCGCGTGCCGCGCATGTTTGATTCCGTGAACAATGTTTTGAATCTCAAGAGTCTCGTCGGCCGATCCGTCGTCGACGACGATCACTTCAAAGCTGGCTTTGTTCCAGGCGAACAGCAGCGCGGAGAGACAAAAATAGGTCATCTCGAATTTGTCGTGCACGGGAATGACGATCGAGACGCGCGGATTCTCACCGCGCGGAAACGTCAGCGGCCGGTAGCGATCGCGATGCATCGGTCCGTGCAGCAGACTGTCGTGCAAAGACCGCAGATCGGCTTTCGCGCCTCCGGGCGCCCCCAGCTGGTCGAGCAGCGCGCGATAGCGCGCGCGCGCGGCCGGCGAGAACGATGCATCGAACGGCAGCCCGGCATAGGTCTGCAGCGCATCGAGCGGCGTCAGCGTCGTCGGTGACACCGCGGGATAATGAGCAAGCACCTGCCCGGTTTCGGCCACCGCCAGCGTGAACAGATGCGGGCGTCCGTCGCACCAGCGCGGCGGAATGGCCAATTCGATCCGCCTCTGTCGCCCGGCGCCAGAAAGCTTTTCCTCCGCCGCGTGGTCTCCATCGATGCGCAGCACAAGCGAGGGGTTCTCATCCAGCTCCGCTGCCAGAGAAATTGCGGCAACAACACGATCGCCCGAGATGTCCGCGATTTCACCCGTGATCACGACGGGCGCGCGGAACTCGATCGGCGAACCTTCGACGTCGAATCCCGTCGCGCGGTCGACGATGCGCAGGGAATGGAGCCCCCCATCACAGCACGCCAGCGGGAGGGGCAGGACGAGATGCGCATAGCTGCTCGCCCGCCGGGAAGGAAACTTCAGAGCCTGCGCAGGTGCAGGCTCCCAATCCGGTGTCGCAGCGGACACACAGCGCCCAAACCAGAGCCTGGTGGCGAACAGGCAGCCATCCGCAGCAGCCGGCAGCCGTTCGGCGCCCAGCGCGAGCGTGGCGGCGTTTGCGCCCTCGGGAGCGCGCGTGCGCAATGAGACGCGCGTGTAGTCGGCGATTTTCGTGCCGCCGGGGATTTCGGGCGGGATTGCCTCCTCCCGCTCCTGCAGCAGGCGGCCTTGCCCGTCATGGAAGGCAAGAATAAGCCTGCCGGTGCAGCGGTGAGTCGCGAAATAGCCGGCGAAGCAATAGTCCTCGCCCGCGGCCACTTCGATCGGTTCCGGACGTTCTTCCTCGCCGACATGGTCGATGCGGATTTCTCTCTCCGGCGCCTTTATCCACGCATAGGCTGTTCCCGCGCCTTCCAGCCGTGCGTGTTCATCGAAGTTGATCGTCAGCCGCTGCGAAAGGCCGCCCTCGCGTGCAACTAGCCAGGGCGAGACTTCGGCGGCAGCGAAATCGCTGTTGGCGATCATGTTGACGAAGCGGACGGCCGGAGCGGAGCCGCCCCCGGAGCCGACCGGGACCACTTTCGAATCATCGATCACAAAGGAGAAGTCTTCGGCATCCCTGCTGTCGGGATCGAAGGCCACCGAAATCTCGCAGCTGCGGTTCCGGTGCAAAATTCCCGCGGGCGCGATCTGCGGCACCTCGGGCAATTCCATCGCGACACTCGCGTTCAGGCGTTCGTCGACCGCAGGCGAGGACCGGCCCGGCGGGCTGGCCGCTTCCGCAACATCCACAGCATCCGGTTGTCCAGACACTGCTGCAGGTACACGCGATTTCACCAGATGCCTTCGATGCGAGAGGAGCGGAATCATACGCCGGGACTCCGGGCCTGCCAATGCGGCGCGCAAAGACCCGATTGAATCAAATGTTAGAAATTTCTCGGAGTGTCGGGAGGCAGCCCAAAACCCGCTCTCCGCGCCTGGAGCCTGCAGCCCGATTGAATCCTCGCGACTCGCAAGCTACTCTGAACGGCCCGGAAGGGCGTTCAGGCCGAAGCAGCAATTCACTCGGCGAGCAGGGGGCAGGTTGCCATCCATCCGTTCACCGCGAGCGGTTCCATGTGGCACAAACGCGAACGGATGGCTGCAGGAGACGAAGGACGGGAATGAAAATTGACCGGCATGCGACGTCGATCGGGCTTTTCCCCGGCGAGGCGACGCTAAGCGCAAAGACTGCGATCGTTTTCGGCGTCGCGCGCGGGGGAACCAGCATGGTCGCCGGCGCCGCCCGCGGTCTGGGTTTCTACATGGGACATGCGCTCGAGAACAACAACGAAGATCTCGAGTTCAGCTACAAGTCGCTGGAGCAGATGAAGAATACCATACGGGCGCGCAACGTACAGTATCGAAAATGGGGCTGGAAGTTTCCGGCCGCAGCGAATTATCTCGACGAACTGCTGGCGCATGTGAGAAACCCGCATTTGATTGTCGTGTGCCGGGATCTCGCGGCCACGTCGGCCGGGCACGTTCGCTGGCACCAGCGGGAGACGAGCTTCGCCATCTCCGACATACTGCTCCAGACGCAGAAGAACATCCTGCTCGCTTTTCGGTGGCGCGTGCCGGCGTTGCTGGTCAGTTATGAAAAAGCCACGCTGCGACCGGCCAAGTTCATCGGCGAGCTATCGCAATTCCTGGGCGAACCGGTGGAAGTCGACCGGGAAAAGCTGATCGCCTATCTGGCGCCGGGGAAATACAAGAAGTTCGAGGATTCGGTCACGGCGGACCTGCCGACCGACACGCAGGAGCAGGTACAAGCAGCGGAGCCTGCGGCGCCCGCCACGGCCTAGTACCTGCTTTCGAACGTAAGTAATTCGTGAACCAACAAAAGTTTAACGCAGTGGACGCAGAGGTTGCGGTGTGGACGCGGGAAGTCGATGGCGCGCGAAGCGCGCAAAGAAATACCTCTGCGTCCACTGCGCATCCTCTGTGCCCTCTGCGTTAAATCTGCCTTCGTGCCTCATGCGCTGGTCTGTTCATGGGGCAGGACGAGCGGCCGACGCTGTTCGGCAAACAAAATCTGCCGGTAGAATACCGCCAATTCCTTGGCCTGCTCTTCCGTTTTGCGAAAGTCCGGTTTCGGCAGCGGTGCGACGCGAAATCGGGCGGGTTCGTTGTCTATCTGTCTTAGAACCCTGACGAGCTCGGAACTGTCGGACACATCTACGACAAAGCCATTTTCATCCGCGATTACGTCTTCGCCGACGGCGCCGCGATTCGAGGCGATGACCCACATTCCGGCCATCAGCGCCTCGCGCGTCACCAGGCCAAACGATTCGGGCCACAACGACGGTGCAAGGAGCACGTCCAGATCATCGTAAAGTTCCATGATCCGATTCTGCGGAACCTTGCCGATGATACGGACGGGCGTCGTTCCCCACACTTAGTCGGCGCGCATTTCCCGATAGCCGAGAGAATGATCGACCACCCGCAGCGACAGATTGCGGAAACTCGTGGACTGCAGTGTCCGCTTGATGAGTCCATAGCCCTTATGGTCGGATATTCCGCCAAGGAAGCCGAGACGCACCTTGCCATCGTCGCTTGGACGCCGCTTCGAGGGCGGCAGTTTCGACACGCCGTTGGGAAGTGTGCGGATATTGGATACCCCATAGGCACGGTACACCTGCTCGAACGGCGCCGACACCGACAGCACCCGCTCGGCACGAGCCAGTGCCGTTCGCAGCCGGACAGCCCGGCCGATCCGCGCTGCGGCTTTTGTTCCGCCGCGCTTGAGCGCCTTGATCGCCCCTGATTCCTCCTCGGAGACGAGTTTGCCCTTCTCGTCCACCAGGAATTGATGGTCCGATATCCACCAGCCGTCGTGCACGGTAACGAGGTATGGAATCTTCAGCTTCTGCGCCGCCTCGACCGTGCAAACCGACAGACGCTGCATGCAATGGAAATGAATCAAGGAAGGCTTCCAAAGCTCCAGATGGGTGCGAAAAATTCGCCCCATCTCGTCATCAGCTGGTTCCCAATCCATCCCTGCCTTCACGGGATGGGTGACCGAGGTCACCCGCACACCGTGGTAGTAGCTTGTCCGCACCTGATACGGATTGCGCGCGCCCTCGACCGCGCAGAAGACCTGAAATTCGAACTCGTCGCCGAAATGGTCCTGCAAATATTCGAGATTGTCGCGCACGACACGCGTGGCCCCGCCGGTCATCTGCGGCCAGAAAAAGACGTTTACGAGGAGAATCAGCGGCTTTTTCGATTGGGTGACCTGCAGCGGCGAACGGTCTTTGAACGACGCCTTGATGATATCGGCGATATTGTCGGCACCCGCCGCGAGGCTGTACTTCGAAAACGCAAGCTGATTTGCGTTTTGTCCAATGCCCTTCCTCACCTCGGGTGAATCGATCAGCGCCGCGAGCTTTTGTTTCCAGGCCTCCTCGGAATCGGCAAGCATCGCATCACGACCGTCGGTCAACAGTTCCGTGTGGGTCTGGGTGGCGGAGACGATCGACGGAATGCCCAGCATCGCCGCTTCCAGCCATTTGATCTCGCTTTTGCAATCGCTGATGACGCCCGGCTTCAGGACCGAGAGATTGATGTCGGCCTCCGAAAGCGCCGCCCAATATGTATTGACATCCCACACCGGAGGAAGCTGCGTGATCCTGCCCGCGTGGGGCTGCAGCACGTCCGGCAGCGGCAGATAGCCCATGGTAACAAGGCGCACATTGGGCCGGGTGCGAAACATTTCGGCGATGGCCGGCGCAGCCACGATTTCGAAGTCCTCATTGTGGGCCTTCGTCCCGCTCGCGTAGAACAGCGTCACTTCATCCGAACGGTGCCCCGATGCCCAATCGAGGCACCCGGCGACGAAGCGTTCGTGCCGGCTGTCCATCGCATTGCGGTGCAGGAAACATTTTTTCCTGGCGACAACCGGCTCCATGCGGCGTTGCAATGCCGGAGTCGATGCAATTCCGTAGTCGCATAGCGTCATCGCCCGCTCGAAAAGCGGGGCATCGACGACGAGGTGTGCGTATTCCTCGGCGCCCAGCTGACCGCGATAATTCTCGATGGAGTCGGGGAAATATTCCGGATCATAGACCAGATCGTCAACTTCGTAGAGTGTTATCACTCCGATCTGGCGGCAGTAGAGAATGGCCTTCTCGATATCGGGGAACGCGGGCACGCGGTAAAAGATCGCCACATCGTAGGCGCCTGCTTCAGACATGAATCGCTGCGGCTGGTCTTGCGGAATGAAGTCGGCTTCGAAGCCGGCCTGGCGCAATTGCTCCAGCTTCTGCTCGACCCGATAGAATGTGCATTGCCGCAGATAAGGCGTTCCGAACAGCAGAATGCGGGGCGCGCCGGTACGGGTGGCGAGTGTGCCCGCGCGTGCGCCGAACACGCCGGCAGGCGTATCGTCGGCCACGCACACGTCGCGGAAGGTCGATCTTATTGTCGCGACGGCCTCTTCCCTTTGCCCGCTCATCGCAAGAGCTTTGGCTCTCTTGAAATCGAATTCGAATACTTTGCGCACCAGATCGTCGATGATCTCGTTCGCCTCGGCGCGATCGGGATGCTGCTCCAGCATCGTCTGCGCCTGGTCGAGAGCGGCGCGAATCCGGCCCAGGCCCTCTTCTGCCTGTATCAGATTGCGATGAGTCCAGTAGGTGGCGGCGCCGAGCGCCGCCACCTGGGAATAAGCGTGGTGTGCAGCAGCGTAGTCGGAGCATCGCAGCAGCACGTCACCCAGATGCTGCCAGGTCTGCGCCCGGCTCGCATCCAGGAGAATCGAGCGCCAATAGAGGCGAACGGCCATTTCGGAATGGCCGTGGAGCACCTGAGCGTCCGCAAGATCCTTGTAAATGGCGGCTGATGCGGACGTCTCGTCCAGGGGAGCCACAAGCGCGCCCGTTGCCGGTATCTGACTGATCCAGTGCTCGAACGCATCCCATTTCGTCTGGAAGTGCGCCCCCGCATCGGACGATAAAGCCGCGGGCAACCCTGGTTCGATCCCAATACTCCAGCCGGATCGCGCCAAAAGCTTTGCGTAGCGCTCGGCGGTGAACGAGGCAGGTATCTCCGGGATGGTCAAGCCCAGCCGCTTGAGCAGGATCGCCTCGGAAGGCGCCCGACCCTCCTGGCGGCCAAACGAAAGCCAATGCGCATAGGCCTCCGGCGGGGAAAGGTCCTCCACATCCTCGTAGCGCGCCAGATAAAAGGCGGGGTCGAAAATCTCGGCACCATTGAACTGCCGCAGCTGATCGATTCCTTCGTTGACAAAATGTTCGAGCGCCTCGCCACGGTCCGTGAAACGGCCGTGGAGATCCGGATTGAGATCGACATAGGTTTGCAGGTCGAAGACACGCATCGTCTCCAGGAAACCGGGAGTTTGATCGCGCAGCATCGGCAGAAAATCGCTGTCCTGCTGCTGAACGGCTGACATGGGAGATAGCGTGTCGCCGAAGAGCTCGCCCTCGGGCGTCAGCACCCTCACCTGTCCATACGCGCAGATTTTGTGCAGCCGCGTCAGTGGCAATGGTCTGCGGTCGGGCAGCGATAGGGAAATCAGGCTGGAGCCGGCAAAATGGAGCGCAATCTCGGAATGGTTGCCAAGATCCAGCTCGTACAAACCGGGTTGCAATTCGCCGAGCACGTTCCGCTCGGTTTCCCACGTTCCCGCCGTATACGTGTTCAGAACAATTTTGTTTTCTCTGGGCCGAAAGCCGACATGCACGAAATCATCGAACGTGACGTATATGTTAAGACCCGATTCCTCGGAACCGGAATTGTAGGAGAAGGGGATCACGCCCAGGCCCTGCAACTCGTGTGCATGATCCCGATTTTCGATCTGCACATCTGATTCGGGACGCGACTTTCCCTCGGTTGCATCTCCTGCGGGTTCGCTCACCGGCGGCACAGCAGCGTTGTCGTGGCCCTTGCCGGCGCGAAGTTGCCGGGACGCATTTACCAAGGATTTGAGCATGAAGACCCCTCCGGCTCGCTGCTCGCGGCGAATAGTCAGTGAGCGGTTACAATAGGCAATGTCCCCGTACAGGTCCACACCCGCGAGCTCCACCGAGATCCGGCGGAAAATCGCAGGAATCGGGCCATCGCAAAATATTCAAGCGAGGAATTCCCGCCAGCGCGACGGCAGCTGGATGCCGTTGCATTTTATTTTCCCCGCCGCTACCTCTTGCCGGCGCGGGACGGCAATCGACCCTGGCGTTTGCAGCAAATTCCTATCTATTGATCAAGGCTGGCCGGTCGAAGTAGAGCACGCGACGGAATTGGCCGAGCGACGCTCCTCGCGGCGCTGCCGTCACGCGGATCGAATTACCGGCTTCAGGAAGATGCCATGCCAGATCTGAAACCCCTTCGATATCCCGACTTCATCTGCATCGGGGCTCAAAAAGGCGGCACGACCTGGCTCGACCGCATGTTGCGCCAACATCCCGACATCTGGCTCCCGCCGACGAAGGAGGTGCACTATTTCAACAGGTTGTTGGAGCGCAGGACGGCCGCCTCGAAAGACGAGACCACAAAGATCGACGCAGCCCGGATGCAATCCATTCTCGCCAGCATGCGCAGAGTTTTGAGCGAAGCAGGAACTCCCGCTGAAAAAATTGCAGAAATCTACTGCCTGAGCCTGATCGGAACACCTGAACCCACGGATGAAACGTATGGCAGAATATTTCAAACGGCACCCGAGAATAGGTTGTGCGGAGAAATAACGCCGAATTACGCCCGGCTTCCGGATGAATCCGTCCTGCACATGCTTCGTCTTCAGCCGAACCTGAAGATCATCTTCATACTGAGAGACCCGATCGAACGGGATTGGTCCCATCTGCGAATGCAGGATCAAAGGGGTGAATTGCAACGATTCGCCCATGCTGAGCGCCTTTTGAGGCCGGCGCTGCGCGGCTATTCCGATTACGCGACGACGATCGAGGTTTTCGGACGCAACGTTACGGCCAAGAATCTTCTAATTCTGTTTTTCGATGAGATTGTGGAGCAGCCCCATAAGCTCCTCAAAGAATTGTGTACCTTCCTCGGCGTCGACTATGCGCGCGCCACGTTCAAAAACGTCAACGAGGTGGTTCATGCGGGCCAACCCAAGCCGATGCCGCCGGAGTTGTACGCCACCCTTCGAGAGAAACTGGCGCCCGTTTACCGAAGGCTGCTGTCTTTGAACCATCCGGTCGTTGAAGAATGGTATCGCAAACACTACGGCGCGCAATCCCCAGCGTCGAATTTGTCGCCGGAAGTCGCCAGCGACTAGCGTGGTATCGCGTGCCGGTCACAGGCAGAAAATCGCAATCCGTCGTGGGCGCATTTTCACCGGCGGTGACATCCGTCGAAGAGCTTGCAATCTGGCTTGCCATTGTTGGGGTACTTTCCGAGCGGTATGGTGATGATCGATTCGAGGAAAAACAGTTCTCTCTTCACAACGGGACGGAAAGTGGCCAGGAGCAGTTCTGCCGATCCATGGCGAGATGGGTCGCTGACCGAAGCCACCGCATTCGAATTCTCGCAGACCAGAGTGACGCTCAGCGGAAGCATGCCCCGCCTGGATTCAACGGCAACCCCCTTCTTCGGGATCGGCGCGATGCGCGCCGCGACCACCTGGCTGGCTGAACTTCTCCGCAGCTACCCGGATTGCGCCATGGCGCCGTTCAAAGAAATCCATTTCTTCGACGTGCGATATGGGAAATACGGGGGGGGCAAGCATTACCGTTCAAAAGCAAAACGACTGGAGATCTTGACCAGGAACGTGGCCAGACGAGTCGCCCGGGTGCGTGGCGAAACCGTTGCCGCGGAAGAAAAGGAGGAAGTTGGTGCAGCCGAAGCGGTTGGAAACGAATTGATGCCCGATCGCCACTCCACTGCCTGGACAGATGAAATCAGAAACCAGTTTTTTGCTCGCGCAGGACTGGACAACGAGCTCCGCCAAATCGCGGATCTCGCGGATTATCTGTCCATCCGCAATGTCGGTTCCTACATTGATTACATCAGGCACCACGCAGCAGGCGCCAGGGCATTTGGAGAGATAACCCCAACCTACGCTTTGCTGCCCGCCGCCGGATTCGCAGAAATCGACGCCTTGTTTCGAGGCGTGCGCTTTATATTCATCATGCGCGATCCAGTCGAGCGACTTTGGTCGCAAGTCCGGTTCAGAGCGGACAGGCCCGAACGGCGCGATGGCAAGAAGGACCCGAATGGCGATTTCCGCAGGGCGCTGCAACGGCCGAATTCCATAGAAGCGTCCAGTTACCAGCGCACGATCGTTGAATTGGAGAGCGTAATCCCCAAGAATCGCATTCTCTACCTCTTCCATGAACTGATGGTTTCGCCGACAGCCGGTCCTGCGGAGATCCGGCGGATAGAGACTGCGCTGGGCCTCAAGGCAGCGGACATCGATCCGAAAATCTTTTCCACTCCCGTCAATCCCTCGGCTCCGGCCAGATTGGATCCGGAGAACGAAGCCGCCGCATTACGGCTCTTTGCACCGGTGTACGCGTTCGTACAACGCCGCTTTGGACGGCCTCCGCTATGGCGCAGTCCGGACGAGCATGGATGTCCTCCTTGACTCGCTTTGGTACGCCCTTCTTCGGCATCGGCGCGATGCGCGCCGGCACAAGCTGGTTGTCGGAGCTTCTTGGAACGCATCCAGATTGCGGAATGCCGCCGTACAAGGAGCTCCACTTTTTCGACGTGCGGTACGGAAAATATAGCGGCGCCGAATATTATCGCGCTAAGGCAAACGGATTGGCGCAATTTGGTCGGAGCGCTGCCCGAAGAATCGAGGCGGCGCTCGACAAAATGGATACCGAGGAAGAGAACGCCACCGCGCTCGAATCGGACACGGACGAGTTGCCACCTGGCGTGGCGTCGAAACCCTGGACGGACGAAATCAGGGAGCAGTTTTTCGCCGAAGCACAACTGGAAAAAAGTCTGGCCCGAATCGCAAAGGTAGTGGATGCTTTTTTCATGCGCGACGTTGCATCTTATGTGGAATATCTGCGGCGCTATGCGGCGGGCGCGACGGCATTTGGAGAGATAACACCGGCGTACAGCCTGCTGCCGGCAGCTGCGTTTGCAGAGATGGACGCGGCGTTTCCCAGCGCCAGATTCATTTTCATCATGCGTGATCCCGTCGATCGGCTTTGGTCGCAAGTTCGCTTTCGCAACGATGTACGACGTGGTCGCAAACTTAGAATAAGCGTAGATCCCAATGACGATTTCCGCAGGGCCTTGCAACGGTGGGATGCCGTCGGGCGGTCCAGTTATCAGCACACGATCGAGGAATTGGAGAGCGTGGTCTCGGTCGATCGAATCCATTATCTCTTCTATGAATCGATGACCTCGCCGGAAACGGGCCCTGCGGAAGTCCGACGCATAGAGGCAGCACTCGGGCTTAGGCCGATAGAAATCGATCAGAATTTTTTTTCCAAGCCAGTTCATGCTGCGCCCCCTGCAACCCTGGACGCGGAAAACGAGGCGACGGCGATACAGCGGTTTGCGCCGGTTTACGCGTTCGTGGAAGAGCGTTTCGGCCGGCAACGGGGATGGCGAGTCCCCGGTGCGGTGACGTAAGTTGTTGAAGCCGTCCTGAGCGGGACACGCATTGTTGGGCACTCACTGCATCGACGCGCGAGCCGCCGCCGTAAGTATTGCGCCCCACGCTTTGTGCGGCGACTGGAACTACACCATCTCGCCGTCCCACCGAAATCAACGCATCGAAACGCAAGTCGAATGATTCATTCATCGATAGCCAGATGTCGAGCAAATATCCACGTCTCAAGAGTGCCTTTGCTTTGCCCTTCTCTCTTCTTCTCTTTTCGTCCGTTCCTTCGCGCGCTGCTTCGTAGTCTCGATGGAACGTTCCATGTCGGCATCGAAATCAACCGGCGGTTTGTCAAACCGGGCGCCGGCCCCCACCAATCCAAAATCCTTCAGAAGCGCCAGAATTCGATCTTCCTTTAGCATCACCGGCTTCATCGACGCAGGTACCCGACCGCCGAGATCGGGAGACCAAAATACGTTGGCGTAGTGCGCAACACCCTCGCTCAGGAGATCGCAAAGCACGTAATTCGGGTGTACACTGTCGGATGTCAGCATCAGAAGATTGTTTGCCTGGCAGGAAAACAAGCGCGAGTGGCACGCCGAGCCCATCGGCGCCACAATCCATTTGTGCCTGTTTACGACAGCGATCTGTTCGACGATGGAGAGAGTTTCGGGATGCACGATCCGAAAGCCCTCACTCTCGAATAACCGCTCAAGACGCGACTCTCCAAGCAGCGCGCGCCTGCTGTTGGGCTTCAGGCGGGCGCGGGAGAGATATACAGGCTGTTCCGTGACGGCCTCCGGCGACGGCACGGCATTTTCGGCGACCCTTTCGCACATCCGCTTGAACTCGACATTCGCCTCGCGCGAAATGGAAAACGCCGACGAGGGTACCGTGACATGATGGAAGCGTGTCGTTCTCTCGATCACTTCCATGCGCTCTGCAAGACCGGGAAGGAATGCACAGAGCGAGCGGGCGAACTCGAGGATCGGCGGCGCCAGGATTATTGCGACCTGATGGCGGGATCCGTCCCAGGCCCATGCGCGGGAAAATGCCTCCAGGAGAAAGTGCCCGAAGTGTCTCGCGTTCGCTCCAAGAAGATAGGCCGTGCGGCCATCCCGAGCCGCACCTTCAAATTTTACCGGTTCGGGCTTGATCTTGTCAGCGAATTCGCCGGCCCCGCGAATCCGCGTCGACGCAGAAACCGGACGATTGTCTGCGTCGAAGACACAGTTCAGTTCCATGCTTCCGGCCATGAAGGCTCTGGAAAATTGCGGTATCAGCCCGTCCGGAATTTCGGCAATGGGCGGTTTTTCGGCGTGAATCGCCAGCCGGTCCCATTTGGTTCTGAGGCTCTGTTCCCCTTCGCTGTCAAAGAAATGCAGTCGTATCCTCCGGTGCGGCGGCGGCATACGTGCGGATTCCTCGTTGAACAACTCCATGTGCCTCATGTTCCGGCCGGATGTCCACGCATCTTAGTTGCGCACAAATTGCCGCGCGACGTCCAGTATTGCATGCCCGTCCACCCCGATGTTGCGCGCCAGAGTCTCGATCGCTGCGAGATCCTGCGCAGTGACAAAAAACATGCTGGGGGCATTCAGGTCCGGACGCGGAAGCTCTATCGCGAATTTCTCGTAAAGAATGCGCCTGTCTTCCGAAAAGAAGTATTCGGCCATCTTCGCTGCTTCCGTTCCGAAAATAAACTGCGACGGTGCTCCGAATTCCGGCGTGTTTCTGAGCTTTCTTCTGATCTTGCGGCTGGTCTCCTCGCCGGGCAACGCACGATTGGCAGCGAGCTTCATGATCATTCCCGCAGGGCTCATTGAAACGTTCATGGTTTGCGTTCGTGGAAGAATTTGGACGGGGAAGCCCACATGCGTCAGAAACCGCTCGACCCAGGACTGTGACGGATGATAATTCAAGGCCGTCACCGTGAAGCCGCTCTTTTCCAGACTGCGAATGATCGGCACAAAGCACAAGGCGCTCGAATAGGCGCACAAGAACTCGTCCGGATCCCGCTTCGCGTTTCCTTTAAGTGTATGATTGTACGCAGAGGCGGCCCACGAAAAGTGCTCGCGGCATGCTACCAGTATCTCGACTTCGGGCGCGGGCGTGCCGATATAGGGAATTATTGCGCGTATGAGCGCGCCGGGATCCACGCGGTGCGGCTGCCAGGCCATCGGAACAAGCGCCTCCGAGCTGATGAGCACATCGCGGCTGTTGTCCTTTGTAAGCGCCCGGATTTCTTCGAAATGTTCGCTAACATCTGTTACACCCGAGTGTCCCACCCGCCTGTCGCCGAAGAAGTTGAATACAAGCTTGTGATGCGCCCCCGCGTATAGAAATTTCTTCGGATAAACCAGCAACGAGCCGTCGTGCTCTCCGAAAACGGACTGTATCGCCGTCGTTCCAGTCTTCATCGGACCGACGTGCACGTAGAGCTTGCGCCGCGACAATTTCATTTCCCAAAAACGTGACGAATGCTTATAACGCCGACACCTGAGCTAGCCAACTGTCTGCGCAAAATACCAGGTATCGAAATTGCCTTTCGAGAGCCAAACCTTCGGGATGGAGTTCCTGCGCTCTGCGCCGGCTCAAGTTCATCGCGACGGATAGAGTGGGGGCGACTAGGTTGCCAGCGCGAAACGCACCTGCTCACGTGCGCGAGGCGCCCTTAACCTCAACGATCGCTCGCAACAAAGCCTTTGTTTCCTGCTAAATCCACTTTTCGTGGCGAATTCGACCCGTTTTTTCCGTAGGTGTCGAGGTCAGGCGGCGGTTCATCGAAAGCAGCGGAATTCCGAACGAGTCTCAAGTCCTTCAAGAAAACGAGAAGTTTCTCCTCCTCGATCACCAAAGGGGAACCGCCTTCAAGGTCGGTCCCGACGGCGGGAAACGAGAATACTTGGGCGTAGTGGGCGGTTCCTTCGCTGAGAAGATCGCATAGCGCGCAATTCGTCTTGAAAGGCATTTCGGCACCACTGTGCATTTTCCCGGTCGGCATCACAAGATTGACCGGCCGGCGTGGGAACAACCTCGTGTGACATGCGGAGCCCAAAAGGCGACACGATCCATTTGTGTTTGTTGAACAGCGCAATCTGTTCGGGTATTGGCAAGGTCTCCGGACGGACGACGCGGAAACCCTCCCTCTCGAAAAACCGTTCGAGGCGCATTTCACCCGCAATGAGGCGGTTCGCAGCCGCGTGCAGGGCCGCCCGCGACAGATTAGAGAGGCTGCTCCGTCATCGGATCAGGCGACGGTACCGTCCGCTCGGCCATGCACTCGCACATCGCCTTGAACTCAACATGAGCGTAACGCGCAGTAGCGAAGACCGGAGATAGCCCCGAGGGGACGTGGCAGTTAAACGCATTCTCGTCGCCAGATTAGAGCCATTGTAACCGCTGCGAGTCACACCACTGCGAAGAACCGTCCGAGCAACCGGCTCACAATCCGCGTCCGTCCGGACAGCCAGAAGGGGCCGTGCCTTCGCATCACTTTTAGCTCCCGCGCGGAGAGAGCGTGCGTGAGTCCCGATTTCCAGATCCGGAGGAGGAACTGTGAGGTTGATACCGCGCTAGCGCTGCTTGCGGAGTCCTCCGGCACAAAAAGCACGGGAATGAACCCCGGCAGAGCGCTCTCACCGCCCAGATTGCGTTCCCGCGCCAGCCGCCGCCACGCGAACAGCTGGTTCGCAGACAACCCGTTTTGCGGTGCGGTTGCCGGCACAAGCCGCGGCGAAGACGAACTTTCCGCGCCCAAATCACCGGTAGGTGGGAATGAAAGACCGCTCGCGGTCTCGCAGATGCGGGGTCGCGGAAGTGACGGCGATGGAGGTTGCGCGGGAATGCCTGCGCGTGACACAATCGCTAGCGCGTCGCACCGAAGCTCTATTTGTCCAAGGAGGCCGAAACCACTTCAATGTCGCGCAACAATCTGGACCTTGTTGCCGTGTCTTTCGTGATTGCCGCCTTGGCCATTTCGATCCATGTTCTCTTATAACTTGCCAAGTCCGGTGGTGGTCCGTCGATCGTCGCATTTGCTCGAACGAGATCGAAGCTTTTCAGCAAGCCCAAAAACTTTTCCTCGTCCAAGACGACCGGCTCATTGAATCCCGGACGCGCACTCGTCCCGAGTTCGGGCCTCCAGCAAACATTTCCGTAATGTGCCGTACCCTCGCTAAGCTGATCGCAAAGTATGTAATTCGCATTGAGTCGTTTCTTGGTGAGCATCAAAAGATTCGTCGGGCGGCACGAGAACAGCCTAGTATGGCATGCCGAGCCCTGCTGGGCGACAATCCACTTGTGTCGGTTGAAAAGAGCGATCTGTTCGGAGACAGGCAGAGTCTCGGGACGAATCACCAGGAAACCGTGCCGTTCAAGAAATTCCTCGAGTCGTCGGGTGCCCAAGAGAGACCGCTTGGCCAGATCAGGAAGTCCGGCGCGAGACAGGAAGAGCGGCTGCTCTGTCATCGGTGTGCTGCGGGGCAACACGCGCCCAGCCATGCGCATGCACATGGCCTTGAATTCCGTGTACGCGGCATGATCAATCATAAAACCCGGGAATGGCACTGTGATATTTGCAAAGCGCGTGGGTGCGGCAACTACTTCGATCTGCTCCGCCAGACCGGGAACGAGCGCATACATGGCGCGCGCAAAATCTCGTACCGGCGCATGCTGCAAAACCGGCACTGTCCCTCCGCCATATTGTTCCCATGCCCAAGCGCGGCAAAGCGTCTCCAGTAAGAAATGGCCGTAGTGCAGCGCGCTTGCTCCCAGGTAATACGCTGCGCGACCATCTTGGACCACCCCATCAAATCTTGTCTCCTTCTTTCCGGCTCCGCGTTCCGCGGGATCTCCCCGAACCCTGACCGAAGCCCCCACTGCTTGATTATCGTTGTCATATACTCCGACCAACGCGTCGTTATGGTGAATGAACGACGGCTGAAGGTCATGCACCAGACCGCCAGGTACTTCCGCGATAGCCGGCTGCTCTTGATGGATCGATAGACTTTCGCATTGCGAACGAATGGGCTCGATGTCTCTGAAAAAGTGAAAACGAATTCGATTGAAGCCATCGACCGTTCCCGGTGCTTCGACACTCAGCTCCATTGATTGTGAGAACGCGTCGAGGGTCATATCCGGCGGCCGCTAGGATTTTGTTCCAATTTCAGATTGCAACGCGGCAGGTCCCGAAAGAACGCAATACAGGAATACGACTGTGGGCCGTGAACTTCGATCGACGTCATTCCGTGACCCGCATTTTCATCACGAGGTGAATACACCGAGACCACGGAGCTCCCAACTCCTGCGCCACGTCGCGGGACACGATCGCGCTCCGCTCCTCGCAGAAGAGCTCGCCGCAGTGTTGTGGGTAATTGAAAGGCATACCGGACGGATACGCATTTCGTGCGGTCGACATGAAGATGGCTTCTTTTGGGGGGTCATTTTCCTAGGTTCCCCAGGATATTGGAATGGTTGCGGGGCCAGGATTTGAACCTGGGACCTTCAGGTTATGAGCCTGACGAGCTACCGGGCTGCTCCACCCCGCGTCAACAAGAACGCACTCGCGCACAGTCGCGAAAGCTGCGCGATATAGGACAGACCAAGAAAACTGTCCACTCCCGGGACGAAAACATGAGCGCGGTCGGACACTTGCGATGGCGGGGTTTGGTGTGCGTCCTTTGCTGACCTGGCAGCGACCGACTCTCCCGCGGCTTGAGCCGCAGTACCATGGGCGCTGGGGGCTTTAACGGCCGAGTTCGGAATGGGATCGGGTGGAATTCCCCCGCCAGGACCACCAGGTCGGCAAAGGACGCAACGACACTCAGATCGAGATTGCAAAAGGAGCGCGAAATCAATCGCGCGCCTCGCCTGGACTTGTTTCCAGACATGAAACGGTGCTGGCGTTCAAGCGCCAATCGAGCGATTAGGACCAGTAAGCTCAACGCATTGCTGCGCTTACACGCCTGGCCTATCGACGTGGTAGTCTTCCACGGCTCTCAAGCGAAACCTGGTTTTGAGGTAAGTTTCCCGCTTAGATGCTTTCAGCGGTTATCTCGTCCGCACTTAGCTACCCGGCAATGCGGCTGGCGCCACAACCGGTCCACCAGAGGTGCGTCCATTCCGGTCCTCTCGTACTAGGAATAGCTCCTCTCAAGTTTCGAACACCCACGGCAGATAGGGACCGAACTGTCTCACGACGTTCTAAACCCAGCTCACGTACCACTTTAAATGGCGAACAGCCATACCCTTGGGACCTGCTCCAGCCCCAGGATGTGATGAGCCG
>Ga0182024_10002449_pt1 | contig 45916 bp, 35 predicted proteins | sample P32metaG_FD_120480 | JGI IMG/M metagenome (GOLD analysis project Ga0182024, IMG submission 120480) | Permafrost microbial communities from Stordalen Mire, Sweden - P3-2 metaG (Illumina Assembly) | ecosystem: Environmental > Terrestrial > Soil > Wetlands > Permafrost | place: Sweden: Stordalen... | reverse complement strand
CGTCACCGCCGGTCGAATCCTTATCGCCATCGCCCAATCCGTGCGCCCGAGCCAGGGGCTGCGAGGCTTGTGCCTCGCGGCGCGCTCTGCAAGCCTCGCATTCCGATGGCTCGGCAGATAGGTCCCGTGCGTGGATGGCTGGAGTCGGCAGCGTCCAGTCCAAGCGCTTTGACTTCTTGAATCGGATGAGCCAGTCCCGCGGGCACTGGCTAGTTGGTTCCGACAACAAAACGATCGGCGCCGTAAGTCTTGACCAGATGGCCTAGCAGTTCGCGGTTATGCGCGATGATATCGAAGCGAAATTGCGCTAGGTAGGTGGAACATGGGGACCGGCGACCGGGTGGTGTTTTGAAACGTGTCCGCAATCCCACCCGCCAGCTGCAATCCATTTCCTGTCAGATGGAAATCTTTCTCTGCGGAAAACTTCTCATCTGAAGCCTTTTCTGTTACAGAAGTTCTTAGCGTGCACAAAAGACCTGCCTAGAAAGACGTACTTGTCCGACAAGCTAAGGAGCAACGTTGACCGCTGCCACATATACCTACCGCGCAGAAGAAAGTCCCGCCGCCGTCTTACTGGAGTTCTTCTACCCGTTTCACTACAAGGGCGGGATGGCGCTCGAAGATGTCCTACGATGCGGGCAGCTCTCGCGCCGGCAGGTCGCGATACTGTGGCTTATCCGCTCGGAAGGGGAGCGGGGAAAACGCATGCGGCGCAAGGATATTGAGCGGTCGTTACAGACCTGGTTTGAGGTGAGCAGCTCTGCGATTACGAAAGCCCTGCGCAGCATGGCCCGCCCGCCGCTTGGCCTCGTGCAGATCGTCGAAAACGTGCAGTCTGCGCGCGAAAAGCAGGTGCGGCTAACGGCGAAAGGTGAGCGATTTCTCGCGACGATGGTCGCCGAAGGACAAAGATTCGAACAGCAGATCGTGGATCGACTTATTCCCGAAGAGGTGAACGCTGGCATTAGATTCCTTTTGCGCGTGAGGTCCGCGCTGGACGACGCGCTCGCCCAGAGTGGCGGGAGCAACGGGAAGCGAGGTAGTGGCAGTCCGGCAAAGATAAACGGAGGATGACCATCTCTCCATTCGCGAGCAGAGCGCGAGAGATTGCCTGGTGCTCGGTCATAGGAGTGCATTTGGAAGTAGTCACAAGGTGACCTCAGAGAAGTTCGGTACGAGCGCTAGATAGTTGAGCGAGTAATCGAGAGGGAGAAAAAACGGTGGCATTTAGTGAAATTCATCACGTCGCTCTTGCGGTCAGCAACATGGAGCGATCTGTGAGTTTTTACCGCGATATACTCGGGTTTCGCCAAACTCTGGATATGCCGCTCGGCAGTCCGAGCCTGGAACGATTACTGCGGCTCCGACCAGGAACGACCGGCCGCTCAGTCATTCTGCAGCAAGGACTGAGCACGATCGGCGAGGTGGAACTTGTGCAATTTTCTCCGGCCCCCAGTGTCCCAACGCCGGCCAAGGGAGCCGGCGGGCTAGGCGCGTTCTTACTATCTTTCGAGGTCAGGGGCGAGGAATTGGCCGCAGTGTATCAGCGGCTGCTGGAGCAGGGCATCGTCTGTTATTCCGAACCGCAAGTCGTGGAGCTCCCGAAGTTCGGCGCGATGCGGGCGGTAATCTTTGAGGACCCGGACGGTCAGATGATCGAGTTGATTCAGCTCCCATCAGCGGACGAGATTCAGCGAGTGCGCGCGGCTTCACGGACCGAACGGAGGCAGCCAACGGCGTAACTGCAAATAGTTACTGACGTAAGCAAGGATGAATTGCGCAGTTTCGTATGACGATTAGGGGAGTTTCGTATAACGACCCTACGATAGGAGGGAAGTATGGAAATCGCGCGAACAGCTATTGATTACGACGCGCTGGTCCAGGACGATCGCGTCCACGGTTGTGTATATACGGACCCGGCCATCTTCGAGGAAGAGATGGATAAAATCTTCTCGCGGGGTTGGGTCTATGTGGGCCACGCCAGTGAGATTCCCCGGCCAGGAGATTTCCGCGTTACCGATATCGGCCTTCAGTCAGTGATTATGGTGCGAGCTGACGACGGCCAGGTACAGCTACTTATGAACCGCTGCGCCCATCGGGCCAATGCGGTGTGCCAGGCCGAGAGAGGCAACGCGAAGGTTTTCCGCTGCGCCTATCACGGCTGGACCTATCGCAACAACGGCGACTTGGCCGGCATCACCTATCAGGATCGCTATGACGCGTTGTTCCGTGAAGAAGACCACGGGCTGCGCAAGGCTCCGCGAATGGGCATCTATCGCGGGTTCGTCTTCGGCAGCTTGAGGCCGGTGGGTATTACACTAGACGAGCATCTCGGCCAGCGGGTCAAGGAACAAATTGACTTGTTTGTTGATCTCTCGCCCGAAGGTGAATTGGATGTTACGGCAGGAGTTCACAAATACGGGTACCGGGCGAATTGGAAGTTCCAGGTGGAAAATAGCATGGACGGGTATCATGCCAATTTTGTCCATCAAAGTTTCTTTGAAAATGTTCGACGCCGGACCGGAGTCAACCTGACTGATCTTACGACTACTCAGTCCTTAGCCCAAACCCGGGATTTGGGAAACGGTCACGTGATGATCGATTTTCGCCCCTACAATAAGGCTAATGGCTCCCGCATGGGGGCGATGATGCCGACCAGCGATTCGAGTAAGGAGTATCGGGGAGCGCTGATTGCCAGGCACGGCCTGGCGCGAACCGAGGAGTTGCTTACTGCGCGTGGAACTCACCTGCTGGTGTTCCCCAACCTGATTCTCATCGGTGTGCAAATCCGTATAGTCCGCCCGGCAAAAATAGACGAAACCGAGGTTTTTTTGTATCCCACCATGTTGACCGGCGCACCTCATGAGCTGAACGTGGCACGGCTGCGCGGACACGAAGCGTTCTATGGGCCTGCCGGTGGCGGTGCGACCGATGATCTGGAGATGTTTGAACGCAATCAGATTGGTCTCAGCGCTCAAGTAGATCCGTGGTTAGTCCTCGCCCGAGGTCGCCAGCAGGAGTATCAGGACATCGATCGTACGATTGTCGGACAGATCACGGATGAGGTGACGCAACGGGGCATCTGGCGCCAGTGGAAGAAAGTGATGTCACAGGGAGCCGACGCAGCTCCGACTCGTCTGCTTAGGAGTGGCGCTGGCACCCCGCGAGAAGTTTTGCGGTAAGTGCGTCGTAGCTCGGTCTTTCGCGAACGAGCAGTCGAACAACTAGAAGAGGGAAAGAGATGCCGGTCAACCGTCATACGATCGAGAGATTTCTCTACCGCGAAGCGCGCTTGATGGACGCGCACGCCTATGATGAATGGCTGGCATTGTGGACAGACGAGGCGCTCTACTGGGTGCCCTGCAACGAAGACGACTTCGACCCCGAGCGCCACATTTCGATCGTCTACGAGAACAAAGGGCGCCTGGAAGACCGCATCGCTCGGCTCAAAAGTGGTGCAGCGTACGCACAGGACCCGAAATCGCGTCTCAGCCGGATCGTTTCGAATGTTGAGATTGAAGACGAGAGTGGTACTGAAACGATCGTCCACTCGACCTTCAATGTAACTGCGCTGCGGCGGGGTCGGATAGATATTTTCGCCGGCCGCGCAACCCACAAGCTGCGTCCCGAGGGCGAGAGCTTCAAAATGAGCTATAAGAAAGTACTCTTGATCAATAACGATGCGGTTATTAACAATTTAACCTTTCTCATTTAGGCACCACCTATGATCTCTGTCAGACGCAAGAGGTGCCCATCGTGATGAAGCTAGGGAAGCATACGAACGACCACATGGTGTCGTTCTATTTGCGGACCCCGTCCGGATTCAATGTGGAGTATGGCTGGGCGCCCGCGAAGTGGACGATGGTACTTGGCAGGTGCAGGTGCATACCGCCGGCAGTATTTGGGGGCACCAGGGAAGGATGTAGCATCGGCTAGCGTGTTGAAGAGAGGGACCTCAGCGGCGTTATAGCCGGACGACGCTTCTGGGGATAGTTACTATCGAAAGTACACGCAGCACACTGCCCGCTCCGATGCGACGGTCGAACAGGATTTAAACTGGAGATTCCGGGTTCGGGGAAAGCCAGGAGGGTGATCGCGATGGGAAGGCTCGATAACAAAGTCGCAGTAATAACCGGCGCCGCGAGCGGTATGGGTCGCGCGACCGCCATTCGTTTCGCCGGTGAAGGCGCCGCAGTCGTGATCGCCGACCTTAATGAGGAGGGCGGCGCGTCGACCGTCCGTCAATGCAAGGAGAACGGAGGCCGGGCCGTTTTCCAGAAGGCCGACGTCTCGGCCGAGGCAGACATCGAAGCGCTGGTCGCACGCGCGGTCAGCGAATTCGGCCGTCTCGATATCACCTTCAACAACGCGGGATTGATTGGGGCAGTCGGCGCGCTGGAGGAGATCAGCGCCGAAAGTTGGGACCGCACCCACGCGATTCTCCTGCGCGGTGTCTTCTTCGGCATCAAGTATTCGATCCCCGAGATGCGCAAGGTGGGTGGTGGTTCGATCATCTCGACTGCTTCGATCGCTGGGATGCGCGGAGGCTTTGGACCCACGATCTACAGCGTTGCCAAGGCCGGTGTAATCAACCTCACTCAATGCGCGGCGGTCGAATTGGGCAAGGATCGCATCCGCGTCAATTGCATCTGCCCCGGCGGGATCAACACGCCGATCGGGGGAACGCCGACCGAGCGCAGCGCACAGGTCCTCGCTCAAGCACAACCGATTCGGCGTGCTGGCCAGCCTGATGATATCGCCAATATGGCGCTTTTCCTTGCTAGCGACGAATCTGAGTGGATCACCGGGACGACAATGCTCGTCGACGGCGGATTTATGGCACGGGCCCAAGCCTTCGGTAACTTTTCTATCTCGGAATGGAGCGGATCGGTGGGATTCGTCGGCCCTTCGTTCCAGTGGCGCTGAACACCAACCCTCAGCTTGCGATACGGTTCTAGCATCTCAAACGCGGTGGCCTCCGTTATAGGCGCGCCTTTATCTCGATGGTGGTGCGCCAGGTAATTGCGTTTGCCCGTTAGGGAGCGGGACAGACCGAGAACGTGTTCATCTTGTAATCTCAATATCAGTTTGATTCTGGAACAGAACTCGCTGCTCTAACAGCCTGAACGTCGAAATCAGTCTTGGCTTCGCGCACGCAAAAACGCTCGCAGGCTCGCTGCCGTCCTGATACTCGATGCTCTCATCTCTATCTGCACGCCCTCAGTCGAAACGCTGTGGCTGACGGCGCGTCCACGCCGGCATGCACCAATGCCAAGGTTGGCGAAATTGCGCTACTAAGGATGGTTGGCTTCTCGGCCATTACTCTGCCCTGATTACTATTAAGCGGAGGCATCAGCGAACAGGCGGGAGCCTATCGAGTTTGTCGTGATCCTGCCCAGATGAATCAGCAGCTTTTTGAGTTGGGAATATAGTAGAGTCCTTCATGGATTCGGTTCACATATCCCCCGCTTTCGGGGGATATGTTGTTTGGAAGACGTCTAAACTATAGCCAGTTAGTTTGCAGCGCGATGCTTTGATTTGGTGTGATCGTTCATGGATTGGGATGAATCGGATTCGAGTTCTTCTTTACGCTCCGACATCTTCTCGCCCAATGACTGCAGGCCTTCCTTGCGCAGGAATTTTCTCGCGTCGGGAAACATCTCCCCCTCTTCTTCCTTGACGTGATGTTCGACGTCTTCTTTAAGTACCTTCACCTTCATGTCATATGTTTCGTCGTCGGAAGAAAGTCCTTTAAGTGCCCCGAGTAGAATTTTAATCTGCTTATGCTCTTCGTAGGCTTCAAGAACCTCATCTTTGGTTTGCTGGGCGCGCGCCTTTTTCACTGCCGGATAAAATATCTCTTCTTCAATCGTCGCATGAACTTCGAGCGCGTTTGTAATCTGTTCGACAATGGTCTTCTTCTCATCTTCTTCCGCGTCACCGGCTGCCTCGAAGCTTTTGAACAACTTCTTGACCGTTTTGTGGTCTTCCTTGAGGAGCTCGATCGCATCCACTGAGTCGTTGCTTTTCATGTCTCACCTCTGCCAAAAGAACAGCAACAATAAGGCCATGAATAATCCTTTCACTTCCAGATAATTCGCGTACAAATCGTCAGTAATAATTTCCGAAGGTGCGATCTAACTGTATTGCTCGGCTTCTCTAGCCTCAGGTCGCAACCGAGACCGAATTCAAAATCGATCGAAAAACTGTGAGATCGAAGAGGGTGATACATACATTTGATGTTTCGGAATACGCATTTGATGGGTATTTTTTATGGGGTTCCTACCACTACCCTCTTTCCTCTTGTTTGAAAGCTGCCGCCGCCCACGCGTATCACCAGGGAGCGTGATGCGCAAAGATTGAGCCAATTGCTTTGGCGGCACGCTATTTGCTCAACTTATTGGAAAACAGCCGCAGTACGGCGGGAGGCATTATCACCTAGGAAAGCTGAAGACTTTATGAACAGCGCAAGGATATCGCACGGTGCTTTGCGCGATAAACTGAGCGAATTCCTTGCGGTCGAAAGGGATGGACTGAAGCTCTATGAATTGGCCCTGCAAATCGTGATCGACACCAAAGTGTCCTAGAAGTTCGCGAATTCCGTGAACCAACGCGTAAGCATGAAACCATCCTGGTCCGAGTCATCAGCGCCCTGGCGGTGGGCGCTGATTACGTCAGTCCAGCAGCCAAGGGCGCGCCGAGCAAGGCCGCTACTCTGCAGAACACCGTGATGAGTTATGGGGGACTTTCCATTCAGGCGGTGGAAGTCAACGCGATCGAAAATAATTGTTCTCGCTGAAACGTAAGGATCATGCGGACTGGAAATTGCTCGGCAAAATCGCGGGTCAATCGGACGATGAGAAGATTCGTGACGCACTAAAACCCGCAGTGGCGGAGGTCGAGCCGGAGGAAGACGAACATTTGAGCGGGCCAGAACAGTTGGCGCGGCTGGAATTTGCAGCCATTGCAAAGAAGTAGCGCGCGAGGGCTCGCAACTAAGGAATTTTAATTATGCCTTCTAAATCATCACCGAAGAAAAAGTACGGAAGCAAGGCATCGCAAAAAGTTAAAGTTGCGATGCACGAGATGAAACGCGGAAAACTTAAGTCCGGCTCCTCTGGAAAGACCGTCAAAAGTAAAAAACAGGCTATCGCGATTGGCCTTTCCGAAGCGCGGCGCAGCGGCGGAAAAGTCCCGGCCAAGAAGAAATCGAAATAACCGCGAGGTCAAACGGATCGAAGTGGACGGGTTCGTTGAGCGAACCGTCCCCTTCTTATTTGCTATCGTCAGGTCGGATGGCGCGTATCTGATCGACGTCATGCAACATGGAGATTGGACACGCGATCACGGCCAACAGAGCCTTTCACTTCAAAGATAAGACCAGTCTCGGGCCATTCCCTGATGCTCACTAATCTTTCGCGGGGGTTCCCAAGCACCTATAGCGGCAAATTCTCGTCCCGCTGCTTTTGAGTCATTCCCTCTTTAGAGTGTATTCAAAAAGCTCACGAGGTCTTGTATCTCCTTCGGCTTGAAACCAATGCTGAAACGCCGGTCGTAGAACTTCACGACATCTTCTAGTTTAGGCGCCGAGCCATCGGTGAAATACGGCGCACGCGCCGCCAGAGCACGGAGTTGCGGACCAGCGAATTTGCCAATATCAGCGCATTGGCCGCTGATCAATGCGAGGCCGGGATCGTTCGTAGTAACCGAGTTGCCATTGAATGGTGTGCTCAGCCCGCCGGTGCAGGTGATCTTAAAGATAGGAAGAGTGTGCGAGGGTGACGGACCATGGTGCGCACTGGAAGTGCCCCCAATCCCGATGTCGAGGGTTGCAAGCTTCCCTTTCAGATTATTGCCACTATGGGCCTGACTGTGGCAGGTGCTGCACATTCCGGTTATCGCGTTGTTGAGCGTGTCATTCAAGCCCGCCACGTTCGAGATGATGAAGGTCTTTTTATTGAACAGCTCCTGGCCACGGGCGATCGCGGCGCGCTGTTGATTGACCGAATTTCCCGCGAGGCCCGCCCACGAATTGTATTCCGTGAAAGTGATGCCGTTCGGGGGCCCGCCCTGGCCCGTCGGCGCGGAGGAAAGGTTTTTAGCGCCGCCCGTGGCTCCAGCCGCGTCGAGGTTATGCGCCCGATTGTCGTAGGATTGTGCGCTGAAGATTCCGTTCTCGAACCCAACCATCTGCGCGATCTGCGCCGCGGTGGGCGGATTCTGCGCCTGCGCATGTCCGAGCGTCGCATCCCTAGCCTGACTGTCCAGGCTAGGTTCCCGCGTATCCCACATGATGGCCGGCCCTTCGGAAAGGCCAGGCAAGTTGACAAAGTTAAGACTGGCCGAGATCCGCGGGCGCCTATAAATCGAAATCATTTGCGCCGTTTGGCCGTTTATTGTGTCCTGATCATAAGCTGGGTCTGTGTTGCACCCGTTTGGATCGCTCACGACCATTATTGTGAACTGGGCCCCCGCCGGTAAGGGTAAAAATATCCTGATGAGGCCTCGCGTTAGCAGGAGAGAATGTGCGGCCCGGAACGCCGCCCCACTACCCGTATTCGGGGGTAGATTGTTTGGACAGTTAGCTCCATCCACCCCTGCGAATATTGGATCCGTACCACTGGTGGCTTGATAGCGAGCCTTGATGTTCGCGACGCCGACACTCATCCCACTGGGCGGCTGATGACAGGTGGCGCATGTCCGTCCGTTCGAACCGAGTGAATCGAAAAACGCATTGGGCCCGGTTTGGGTCGCCCCGCCGGGCTGGTACGAGCCCTCACAACCGGCAGAGTCGCGGTCCACCTCGCTCTTATCGATAGTTGAGGGAATTCCGCCGTGCTCGTATATGTTGTCCTGTGCGCAGGGCTGAGACCTCGCTTTCTGCTCTTGGCGCAAGCTTGACTGCGTAGCATTGAACTGAGGGGCTGTAAGGGCGGAGTGGTAAAAGTGCGGAAGAAAAGCCGGAACATCGCTCGGCAACCGCTTCACTGCCTGGTCGGCGTGATCGATTCTCTCTTGCAACGCCGCCCTTGTATTGTCTGCGCTCACGCCCGCAGGGGGTGCCGAAGTGGCTGCCCAGGGTGGCTGCTGTGCCACAGCCATTGGGCCGAGAAGCATGAGGCCGGTAGAGAGCAGCGTCAGGCTGCCAAAGAGGACCAAGTCTCGTCGTCTGCAGCGTGGTACCTGACCGGGATCGTGGCGATTCAGACTGGGCGGCGCCATGCGCCGGCTCGAACGGATGATCATATAATCCTCGCTGCTCACCTGTTTGACAGCACGGGATCACTGCTCCACAAGTCTGGTACTTAGAATTGTTTCGGTAGTCATTGCATGCATGGCAGGGATCCGTCAAATGCGGCTGATGGTGGCCGGCGGCCGCTTCCCGACAGGGTCAACCTTGCTAGCAAAACAACGATTTTGAATCTGAGCCACGCATCGTGAAATCGGCGATCATCCAAAAGCAATCGTTCACACGGGTGAGCTTGGCGTTCGCCTCAAGCTCCTCGATCAATCATGTGATTGTTTCCCACGAGCGTCGTGACACGAGCGCAATACAGAATCCAAATCCTCCACGAAAAGCATCTTCGATAAGATTTCATCCACCAAGAGCACTGTGATTGAGCGATAACTCCGAATTTTTTTAAAAAATCTTGAACCGCCGCAAAAATAGAAGCCCGAGTTGTCCGCAATGAGCTTTGTATTTCGAGGTTGCGCCAGGTATTAGTTGCTTCCAGTGATAAACCTCCGTATCATTTAGCGGAGTAGTTTCCTCATTGGCCTCCTCGGATTAGAATTTCGTTCCCTCAAGTAGCGCTCCGCCGGCGAACGAATCGGCGTGGTACGACTTCGAGGATTCGGTCTCTAATACGCGACTGAAACGCCGGGTGCCACTAATCCGTCTATTGGGATGACGGCGGAATATTCTCTTTAGCCGCGCAGACCCCTGGAATCGATTGCTATCCGAACCGCTAAGAAGAGTTTTATTTTTGGAGTATGTAATTATTTTTTTCCGCATTCAGATCAAAATTGGTCGCCATCGATAGGGAAGGCTTATCTCGCGTAGTTCATCGCAAATGCACCTCGCGGTATAAGGCTTGCATCAAAGCTCGAGACTAATTCCGTCGAGACAGGGGTAGATCGAAATGAAACGAAAAAACTTTCATGTTTTGTCTTCGACGTTTTTGGCATTTCACTAACTCGGTCGGTAAAACTCGTAACTATGTTGATGGGAAGGAAAGATGCTGAGTAAGTTCATTTCAAATCGTTCTCTCGTGTCGGGCGCAGCGCTACTGGCGTCGGTTTTGCTCTGTGTGCCCGCGTGGGCCGATGGCTTCTATGCGGATGTGCATGGCGGCGGAACTTTCTTTGAGAATGACTCCGCGCGAGTAACTGCCGAAGATAGCGGTGGCAGCATTAACGCGCATACTAACTTCGATCCGGGTTGGCTTGCCGGCGCTGCGGCGGGCTACGAATGGCCCCAGGGTCTCGCCGGCGAATTTGAATTCACCTTCCGGCAAAACCAGTTGGATCGGATAGCTAGCTCAACTCCGCTTTTTCTCGGCGGAGACATGCATAGCTTTGCGATGATGTTCAATGGCTATTATCGTTTTCACAATGCTACTCCATTCACACCATATATAGGCGGAGGGGTCGGCGAAGCGGTAGTCGTGATGAACAATGCGAGGCCGACATCTGCTTTAACCGGTTTACCGGCTTTTGACAGCGGACCGTTCGGAGGTACCGACGTCGACTTCGCCTATCAGGGCATCGCTGGGGTTTCATATCCGATCGCGGCCCATCTGGATATTGCAGCCGAGTATCGCTACTTCGGGACCTTACGCCCAGGGTTCCAGGAACAGATCGATGGAGAGGAAGCGAAGGTGAGCCCGACCTATCGTTCTCATAACGCGATGCTTCGTCTGATATATACTTTTAACTAGTCAGTTTGGTACTGCATGAGCCGAGTTCGGCTTAATAGTTCGTGCGTTTTCAGCAGCCTGATCGGCAGGAGCCATTGGTATCCACGATGCCAATGGCTCCTAGCTGGCGCCTTTAGAGATCATGATGTCTGGTTTACGGTGTCCGCGCCTGAGTAATCATGAGTAATATAGTGGCGGGACTGGCTATTGCTACCAATGCGACAATTGAGTGACTAACTATCAGTCGCTGGGTGGATCGCTTTTGGACGAACCGTTGCGATCCTGATGCGGCGTCGCATGCGACGAGATCTTACATTGCATACGGTATTCCCGCGGATAGAAAGTAGAGTGCAGCGTTCTGGACGCTTCAGGACCGGCTGAACGCGCTCTGACTGCGGTATCGAAAAGGGGAGGCCTTCACGCGATCGAAGAATGTGAGCGTAGTCCCCGCGGCATGGAATGCCCGTCAGGCGGCAGCTTTCTCGCGCGGCATCTTGCAATCGCCGTCGAATATCGCTCCTTCGTTCAGTACCAGGTTCGGTGTGCTGATGGTGCAGCGAAGATGCGCGGTCGCGAGAACTTCGATTCGCTCGCGCGCAATCAACTCGCCGCTGACCGAGCCTGCGACCGTGATGCGCGTTGCCGCGATGCGCGCAGTCACCACGGCACCCGGCGCAATCACGATATCGTCGGCCGTAATCTCACCCTCGGCCTCGCCTTCGATCTTGGTGGGCAGCTTGAAGTTGAGCTTGCCTGAGACCTTGGTGCCCTTACCGATGCGAGACTGAAATGCGCTTTCGTCTAGAACTGCCATCCAACCCACCCCTTATGCACTTGCCAAAGAAAATGATGACCGGAAATCCGCCGCGGAGCAATCGCTACATGCGGGAGTGGTCAGTTCCGCGCGGAACAAATTAAGCATAAGCGTGTTGGACAGGATTATCCTTGCGTAGGTCAGAAATCATAGGTAAGCGGTAACGCAATGCGCCGTACTTCCCGTGCCTGCCTGATAGTCGATTCCGGCTCTCGCTCAACCGGGGAACTACGTGGGCCACGTCCTGGCGGCAATCGTCCGATCGAGGTCAAATCCGAAAGTGGACCGAGGTGACATCTTCGGTCGAAATGCCGCCTCGTGACCGTCCTGCTCTGGCAAGCCTTCTTTCTACTCGGTAGTTTTGGCAGATGCTCGATTTCAAAGATAAGGTTGCGCTGATCACCGGCGGCACTCGCGGGCTCGGACGAGCAATCGCGATGACACTCGCGCGTGGCGGCGCGACCATCGTGCTCAATTATCGGCGCGATGAGGACAGCGCCCTGCGTACCCTCGACCAAGTGCGTGCACTCACCCCGCGATCAATCTTGGTCAAAGCCGACATGGAGGAGGACGCTCAGGTGCGAGCGCTGATCGAGAGCGCAGGCAAGCAGCTCGGGCGTATCGATATCCTGGTCGTCAACGCGGCTGCCACCGCCTTCAATCCACTGCTCGCAGTCAAGCCTCATCACCTGGCGCGCACGTTCAATCTCAGCGTCGGCGGCTTCGTGGCTGCGGTGCAGGAAGCGAGCAAATTCATGAGCGACGGCGGGCGCATCCTGATGATTTCCGGAATCGATTCGATGCGATATCTGCCGGGCCATGGCGTGCTCGGTGCGGCTAAAGCCGCGATGGAAGCCATGGTGCGCGACTTCGCTTTCGAGCTCGGCCCGCGCGGGATCACGGTCAACGGCGTCAATTTCGGGATGATCGACAGCGATTCATCGCGGACTTATTTTGCCGGCGACTTTGAGCGCGCGGTCAAGGTGACGGCGGAGCGAACCGCCCTCAAGCGGCTGCCGGAACTCGACGAAGTCGCTTCGGTGGTTGCTCTGCTATGCACGCCCGAGGCGGGTTACCTCACGGCGCAGATCATCATGGTAGACGGTGGCCTGACGCTGGCATCGCCCCTCGCCGAGTGACCCATCCGCACTTCCCGTGTCAGGCTTGTGGGGCTAGGCTGGGGCGCGACGGCTTGGCCTAATCAGACTGAGCTACCCCTCGCGGAGTGAGAGCTCGGCGCATACGCTAATGGACTGACTGTATGATCGATCGAGGTGCGAATTATGGCGGGTGAGACGAAATCAGTATGGACCGCGGGTCATCCCGTAGACGGTATCGCGAGCCTCAAGATCACCGACGAGATTGCTCGTCTGAAACGCGGGCCTCAATGGGCCGCTGGTGATCGCGTGGCGGAATCCCTGGCCAAGAATTCCGAGATCAGTGTCACGTTGCTGATCCTCAAGCAGGGCGCAGGTCTCAAGGAACATCGGGCGCGTGGCACGGTCGCGCTGACGATTGTCACCGGATCGATTCGCCTCAATGGCGCGACGCTGGACGCGGGAACTGTCGCCGTCATCGATAGCGAGGCACCGCACGCGGTCGAGGCGCTGGAGGAAAGCGCCCTGGTACTAACCGCGGTCCTGAAATAACGGCATTCCACTCCAAAGGACGTTCGCGCCGAGCCCGGCGGATTTGGGCACCGATCGGTTTAATTTCCATGATGAAGGCTATTTTCTCATAGTTTCGGCGATGATGCGTTAGACGCGGCAGAGCAGGCCGCCATCGACCGCGATAGATTCGCCGGTGACGAAGCCGGCCGCGGGCGACACCAGGTAGAGCAGGGCACCTGCGATTTCTTCGGGTTTGAGCAGGCGCCGATACGGCAGGTACTTGATCAGTTTCTCGCTGAAGTCGCCCGGTTCGAGCGCGACACTACCCTCCTCCGCGGTCCATCCGCATTCGATCATGTTGAGCCTGACGCCGCGCCGCGCCCATTCGAGCGAGAGTGCACGGACCAGATTTCGCACCGCGCCCTTGGCCGCGCAGTAGAGCGTCGCGTTGGGGACGCCGCGCTCCGCCAGCACCGAATTGATATTGACGATGACCCCCCCGTGGCGGCTTAGCATCACGCGGCCGGCCTCCTGAAACGCCATCCATGCGGTCTTGAAGTTATTCTCGAATACGCGGTCGAAGATGGAATCATCGGCGGTTTCGGCCGGTCCGAAAAATGGCGAATCGAGCGCGGTAACGAGAATGTCGAGACCCCCAAGCTTGGTTACGGCCAGATCGACTGAGGCGCTTATATCTGCACGTAGCGCTGCGCGCTGCACCTGGATCAACGCCTTGGACCCGGTGGCTTCGATCGCCTTGGCAACTTCCTTGAGCGCGTTTTCGGTACCGGCGTCCTGCGACGCAATCAGTACCTGCGCACCGGCTTCGGCGAGCGTGATCGCAGCGACGCGGCCAAGTTCATTCTCTGCGCCGATCACCAACGCAGCCTTGCCGTTCAATGCGAAATCCTTGAGTCCTTCGGGGAGCGTTTTGAGGTCTGCCATTGCTATCCTTTTACTTCGCTACGCGCAGTTGCCGTCGAGGGCTCACGGCCAACGGGTCGCGGCGGCTTCTCATCTTCGGATTGCTAACCCAGGGCTTCTGATCCACGAGCCCGATCTACAGACTTCTCACGAATTGCTGGGAACGACGCCGGTCGGGATGATACCGCCGGCCAAGCCGCCGCCGTCGATTATGATCAGTTCGCCGTTGACATGATTGGAGGCGTCCGAGGCGAGAAAGATCGCTAGCGGGCCGACATCTTCGTCCTGGCCGGGACGTCCGATCGGGATGAACTTGCCGCCCTTGAAAAACTTCATCATGGCCTCGTTATGCGGAAAGATGCCGGGCACGATGCAGTTGGTCTGGATGTTGTTATCGGCGTAAGTCAGCGCGAGCGATCGGGTGAGCTGGAGAATCGCCCCTTTTGCGCAAGCATACATATAGTTATGTTTTCCGCCTCGGAGACCGTAGCCGGAAGCGACATTGATAATCTTGCCGCGCTTGGCCGCGACCATGTGCGGAATAACGGCGCGCGCGCAGTAGAACTGGCTCGAGAGATTGACGTCGATGCCGCGATGCCATTCCTCGTCCGAGATCTTTTCGATCGGCTTGCCGAAGGAATCCTCGCCGATGCCGGCGTTGTTGACCATCACGTCAACCCGTCTGAATTCCTTGATCGCCGCCGCGACCATCGCGTTGCATTGATCGGACTCGCCGACGTCAGTGGGCACGACGAGGCATTTGCGGCCGATCTTACGGACCAGATCCGCGGTCTCCTCGAGCTGGGCGACAGTGCGCGCGGCGGCCACGATATCGGCGCCGCAATTGGCGAAACGCAGCGCCATCGCACGGCCCAGACCGCGCCCCGCGCCGGTAATCAGTACGACCTTGTCGTCGAGTTTGAAGCTATCGAGAATCATCTCACTGGTCCTCCCTATGCATTGCGGCGTCGCTCACGATTTTCCGCGAGGGCTTCGTCATCTTAGTTATAGGGCGCAGCCCGCATCTTAATCAAAAGGGAAGTCCAGTCCGAAAAATCGGGTCGAGACTGTTGGGCTGCTCAGTCCTAAAAGTCAGGTCAAGACCGTTGGGCCGCTTGAAACCTCGGTGAGGTTTCAGTTCTGAAAAAGCTAAAGGTTTTGCGTTCTTGAACCACCCTCCCTCTTCTTTCCTGATCGGCACTAATGAATCAGGCGGCCGGCGCTTTTGACGGAATGCGCTCGTCCGGTATATCGTTTGAATGAGGTCACGAAGACGCTATGGCGCTTAAAATCACAATGTTTTCCGACTTCATTTGCCCCTTCTGTTACATCGGGTTTGAAGTTTTTCGCAAGCTCAAGCCGGAATTCGATCTCGAACTCGATTGGCGCGGCTTCCAGATTCATCCCGAATGGCCGGCCGAGGGCATGCCGGCTTCGGAATGGCGCAATGGGATGAACGCCGAATCGAGACGCGCGGTGTGGGAGCGGATCCAGGCGATGGCGGCTGCGGCCGGGTTTGAGATGAAGCCGGCGGAAACCCTGACCAATTCGCGCCTCGCGCTCGAAGCCGCCGAGTTTGCCAAAGAAGCCGGGGCCGGCGAGGCCTTCGAGCAACGCGTCTATCGCGCCTATTTCTACGAGGGGCTCAATATCGGCAGTCAGGCGGTACTCGTGGAACTCGGTGCGGACCTCGGCCTGTCGCGCGACGACCTCAACCTGGCGCTGGAGTCCAACCGCTATTCGATGCGCCTCAAGAACACCTCCCTCGTCGCCCATCAAAAGGGTGTCAGTGGCGTGCCGACGTTCTTTATCGGCGACTATCCGATGGTCGGTGCGCAGAGTGAAGAGACCATGCGGCAGGTCCTTCAGCGCGTGAGCGAGCGCCTCGGTGCGGCGAAGTAGAAAAGCGAAACAGGGCAAATTTTGCCAAGGAACTCAAGTGACAGGCCGTGCTTATTCTTAATATAAGAAATACTTATAGAAATAATCATGCTTTGGGAATCAGAATTGATGAGAGACGTTGTAACCCGTTGCTTGGTCTGTTAATTGGTGTCGCGATGAATCTTGGGTTGCCGCGACGGAGACCGGAACAGTGCCTCGACTTAACGTACCGGAACGATACCGCAAAGGAATTTCGGCGCTTTTGTCGCTGCCCAAGTCTGAATTTGAAGAACTTGTGAACGTTCTCGAACATCAGCCTGGTACTGCCGCGAAGCCATTCGAGGTCCGAGGTGTAGAGATCCGAGGGCTTGAAAAGTCTTCATCCGAACCTATTTTGAATGCTGTTATTTCGCTTTACCGTGCATGGGCATCCGCTGGAGATATAACGCTGGAGGAGTTCGCAAACAAAATATGGGAGTCAGTCGCCACTTTCGACCGTTCCGCAGAGTCTAGCGATGCCAAGGATCGCCTTCATAGAATTCTCGACATCGAGCCGTTAGCTCGTTCAGCAAAGGCGCTCGCGGTCCTAATCGATAATCAGCATGAATATCACGATGCTAAAATATTGACTGATATTCGGTATGCTTTTCGACCGGACCCTGAAGCCGAGCCGTATGGCGCTGTGATCGTTCACACGTTGAAGCTGACCTATCACGAAGAGAGTGAACATAAGAGCTTTTTCGTAGCTTTGGATAGTGTGGATTTGAAGCAATTGCGGGCGGCTATCGGCCGAGCGGAAAAAAAAGAAAAGCAGCTCAAAACGCAGCTAGAAACGGCTCAGATTCATTATTTTGACCGAGGGGATGAATGATGGAGGAAACTTGCGCAATCGATGAGGAGCGATCTATCGCACAGGAATGGTTCTACCCTAGAAGGGATCCTGACGAAAGATCGGACTAGTCTGCCAGACGCTCAACGCTTGTTCTACCTCGAATTGCTCCCTTAGCACATGTCGCCTTAGCTAATCAGTTTGAGGCTTTGCGCATTGCGTGGCACCGCGAATATGGTGCTTCTTCGTCATTCACTAAAATTACTAGCAGTTCTTCATATCGAAAAATTATTACTTTGGGTGATAAAGTTTTACCGTTTATATTTCGCGATCTTGAACGTAGACCTGAGCCGGACCATTGGTTTCATGCTCTTATGGAGATCACCAAGGAAGACCCTGTTCCCATTAGAGACCGTGGATATTCTAGACGGATGGCGAAAGCTTGGTTGAAGTGGGCGCGCGCACACGGATATGCGTGACTGGCCGTGGGCCTGGCCACGCTCTGATTTGCAGCTAACAGATTTCCCCAATCTAACATTTGGAAAGAACGCAAATCATAAGCGTATCAGTTGGGCCACAACTCGGTACAACTGCATAGCTTGGGCTGCTGAGACCCTGAGCAACCTTGGTGGCCCCTCAGTTTGCCACCGGCGTATTGGCCCTCGAAAGCTATTAACGAGGAAACGCTTCTAGCGTTTGTAAGCGCATATCAAAGTCTTGGGTACGAACTCTGCGCCGACGCTTCATTTGAAACTGGTTTTGAAAAAGTCGCAATTTACGGCATTGGCTTGTCTGAACCAACACATGCCGCCCGACAACTCGGAATGGACGTTGGACGAGTAAATTGGGTGACTTTCCAGACATCGAGCATGATGCGCTTGGGGATGTAACCGGTCCTGTTTATGGTACGCCACGTTACTGTCTCAAACGTAAACGTAAACCACTAACGATACAAACCATTCTATCTCGCACTCTTCGTAGAGCAGGTACTATAGTTTATTGGAGCATATATATCGTGAAGGATCTAAGACTGAGAATAGTAGAATGGGGCGCATGGTGACATCTGAAAAGGGTACAACAACGGATAAATCGGCTTTTGACCGCTTCAAGGTGCTTCTGCGGGAATAGTCAACGTCTCGATATATTAGTGCCCTCACGAGGTTTCAAGCAGCCCAACAGTCTCGACCCGATTTTTCGGACTGGACTTCCCTTTGACAAGATGCGGGCTTCGTCCTGTGAAAATTTCGTCACGATTGACTCTCGCGATGTTCGGCACGCGTTGTGTGCAAAGATAGAGCGAACGGGGATCGAGGCGAGAGTACTGCCGCAGCTGCGGTGCGATCAGCGTTGAACCAAGGTTAGTCTAGAGAGCATGGAAGCGGAGGAGGGCATACGTTTCAACTCGACTTGCGCGGCCTCAAATGTCCGCTGAACTGGGCGCACGCCAAGGTCCGGCTCGAGTCGATGCGCCGCGGCGAGACTATCGAGTTGACGATCGATGATCCGCGTGGAGCTCGCGACATTCCCCGCGCGGCCGAGGCCGAGGGCTATGCGGTCACCCGGGTTGAAGCGGCGGATCGGCTGTGGCGGCTGTGGATCGAAAAATAGGCGTGCCACACGTGAGTTCTCGGCGGAACAGATTGGACTCGCCGCCGCGGACATTCTAAGATTGCGCCGTCACAGAAAAGTGGGGGAGGAATCGTGAACGCTGAGCAGAAACAAAAGCTGTTGAACCTGTTCGGTCAGGAGCAGGTTGCGGTGCTGATCACGCAGGGCGAGCAGTGGCCGACCGGCACCATGCAGGCGTTCGCGGAGACCCCCGACCTCGACCTGTTGTTCATCATGCGCTTCAGCGCCGAGAAGTTTGAGAACCTGACCAAGCATCCCAAGGTCACCGTGCTGGTCGACACCCGCGATATCGGGAAGGTGGCGACCTTCGAGATTGCGCGTGCGTCGGTGCAAGGCGAGGCTAGCGAAGTGCCGCGCGATACTCCGGAATGGGAAATGTTGAAGGCGGCGTTCCTCAAGAAGAACCCGTTCGAGGCGCCATTTTTTGGTAACGACACGCTGCGGATGGTCAAGATAAAACCCAAGCGCATCTCATACGCGAACGGGATTAAAGACACGTTCTGGATCGAACTCTGACTCCGCCTTGCGCCGGCATCTGTCCCGGCTGTCACTCACCCTCATTACGCTCAAATAAGCCATCGAACGACCCCCCCGCCTTCGCCTGCGACTATTGCACAATCCGAGCGGTCCAGACCTGGATTTGCCCGCCTTTCGGATGCGATAGGCGACGTCATCTTCACCCGAGGCGGCATCCGTGCCTGAACTCAAATCGTCGAATGCATCGGTGGCTCAGGGCACACGACTTGCTCTGATGTTTGCTCAACAGCGCAAATCAAGGCAATTTGCCGCTCCACTAATGGAACGCGAGGTCATGGATGCACAGCTCGTGAGCAATCAGATGCCAGTATTGGAGGCATCGGAGATGCCGGATCTGCCGATGAACGAGATGTTCGATCTCGACGGTCATCCGCGATCCGAATGCGCGCGGGTGGTGAGCTATCTGCTGTCGATGGACTCGCGGCGGCTGGCCGGCCTTGGCGAACGGGCGCATGCAATGTTTCTCCGCATGGGCGTCACCTTCAACGTCTATGGCAACGAGGATGGGAGCGAGCGCATCTTCCCGTTTGACCCGGTACCGCGAATTATTACCGCGGAGGTCTGGGCTGGGATCGAGGCGGGACTGATTCAGCGCGTGCGGGCGCTCAACGCCTTCATGGCCGACATTTACGGCGAAGGCAATATCCTCAAAGACGGCGTAGTACCGCGTGATCTGATAATCGGATCGTCGCAATTTCGCCATGCCGCGGTGGGCATCAAGGTGCCGCACGGTACGTTCGTGACGATCGCGGGCATCGACCTGGTGCGTGGATCGGACGGTCGCTTTTACGTACTCGAAGACAATGTGCGGACGCCGTCGGGGGTCTCCTACGTCCTGCAGAACCGGGTGATCATGACGCGCCTGATGCCCGAGCTGATACGCGCGCTGAAGGTGCGCAGCGTCGAGCAATACCCAGCGGATCTGCTGGCGTCATTGCGCGAGCTTTCGCCAACGGGATCGTCGGATCCAACCGTGGCGGTACTGACGCCCGGGCCCTTCAATTCAGCGTTTTTCGAGCACGTCTTTCTTTCGCAACAGATGGGGGTTGATCTGGTCGAGGGGCGCGACCTGGTCTGCGTCGATCATAAGCTGTTCATGAAGACGGTCTATGGCTTGCGGCAAATCGACGTGCTGTACCGGAGGGTTGACGACGACTTTCTCGACCCGGTGGTGTTTCGTCCCGATTCGCTGCTGGGCGTGCCGGGACTGACGGGAGTGCTGCGCGCCGGTAACACCACGGTGGCCAACGCGCTCGGCACCGGCATCGCCGACGACAAGGCGGTCTTCGCATACACGCCTCGCATGATCAAGTATTACCTCAATGAGGAACCGACAATCCCTATCGTCGAGACGCACCTGCTACGCGACCCGGAAGTGCGGGAGCACGTGTTGCGCGACCTCGATCGCTTCGTGATCAAGCCGACCGGCGCCTCGGGCGGCTATGGAGTGGTGATCGGTCCTCAGGCGACCGGGCAGGAACTCGCCGAGACCCGCTCGCGGATCGAGCGCGACCCCGCCGCGTTCATCGCGCAGCCCGTGATTCAACTGTCGGTACATCCGACGCTGGCCCGGAGCCACGATTCGACCCTGGTGCCGCGCCACGTTGATCTCAGGCCGTTCGTGCTGTTGGGAGCAAAGCCGCGAGTGCTGCCGGGCGGACTGACGCGGGTCGCGTTGCGCGAAGGTTCGTTAATCGTCAATTCCTCGCAAGGCGGGGGCAGCAAGGACACCTGGGTGCTCGAAAACTAGTGCTGCGGCGAATCGCGGATCATTTATATTGGGCGGCGCGCTATCTCGAACGCGCACAATGGCGGGCGCGGCTGGTTGACGTCAATTACCATTTGAACCTCGAGGTACCCCCACGCGCGGCCGATCCATGGGAGCCGCTGCTCGGGATAACCGGCGAGCACGAGCCGTTCGCGCAGCGCTATGCGCATGCGGACGAGGCCTCGGTGGTCGATTTCTATACCTTCGATCATGAGAATTCGTCGTCGATTCGGAGCTGCATCGAAGCGGCGCGAACCAATTTAAGCGCGCTGCGCAACATCATCTCCTCCGAGATGTGGCTGCAGATCAATGACCTGTACCTGAACTCCCGCGACTGGTCGCCTGGATTACTCGCAAGCGCGGGATATAACACCTTCTTCACGGATCTGCGCAACCAGTTTTACGCGATCACCGGTATCATCCGCAGCACCATGCCACGGGACCTTTCGTACGATTTTTTGGAGATCGGAACGATGCTGGAGCGGGCCGATAACGTCGCCCGCTTGCTCGACGTGAAGTACCATTATTTGCTCCCGCGACTCGAAGATATCGGCGGACCCTCGGACGGCCGTCAATGGGCGGCGGTGCTGCGCAGTGCCTCGGCGCTGGAGGCTTTCAGAAAACTCTACGGCTACTCGATTCGCGTCGATCGGGTGGTCGAAATCCTGCTCTTCGATCCCAACTTTCCCCGCTCCGCGCGCTTCAGTGCGGAGCGGCTGGCCTCGGCTGTCGAACGCGTGGCCGCGCAAGGCGCTTCTCACCTCGCCCATCATCTGGTCTCAGACAGCCTGCTCACGCTATTGCGCACCAGCAGCGCCAGCCAGGCGATAACCGAGGGGCTGCACGAATTCCTGCTCCAGGTCGAGCAGGAATGTTCGAACATCTCCAATGCGCTGTACAGCGAATACATGGCGCTCGGCTGAGGCGGCCCGGATGCGCTACCGGATAATCCATACGACACGCTTCGAATACCCCGAGCCGGCCTCCGACTCGCAGAACGAGTTGCGCATGCGCCCATGGGATCGCAACGGTCAGCGCTGCGTATCGTTCGAGATCAGCGCCAACGAGCCGGCGTCGACCGTCGAGTATCGCGATTTCTTTGGCAATCGCGCGCACTCGCTGAGCATCAGCGGACCGCATCGCAACCTCGAGATCGTGGCAAGCTCGATCGTTGAAGTGGACCCGCCTGCGCTACCCGCAGCGACCGGCGTTACCTTGGTGGAATTTCTGCGCGGCGACGCGGAACGCAACAACCTCTATTTCGAGTATCTCAATCCGAGTGAATTCATTCCGTTCAGCGATCGGCTGCGCAAGTTTTTCTGGATGGCGCGGCCGCACGAACAGGAGGACATCGGCATCTACGTCATGCGAATGGTCGGCTATGTGCGCGATCAGTTCGAATACGAAACCAGGTCGACTCACGTCCATTCGAGCCTCAACGACATCCTTAGTCGCGGCGGCGGCGTATGTCAGGATTTCGCCCATCTGACTATCGGCATTCTGCGCCTGGCAGGAGTCCCCGCGCGCTACGTCTCGGGTTATCTGGCGCCCGCGTCCGCGATTGGTGGAATCGACGTGACGGCGCAGGCCAGCCATGCGTGGCTCGAGGCGTGGTTACCCGGCCTCGGATGGTGCGGCTACGATCCCACGCATCGATGCGTCGTCGATGGACGCCATATCGTTGTTGCGATCGGCCGCGACTACGCCGACGTCCCCCCACTGCGCGGGGCCTATCGCAACGGCGGCGGCCAGTCTGTGATGACGGTCAATCTGCGCGTCGAATTCACCAGCAACGATGACGCTGCGGGCGGACCCTCCGGCGGTCAGTCGCAGCAGTAAAGCTCTCTCCATCACCGCCGCACGCGCCGAATCTGTACCACCGTGCTTAAGCGCTCACGGAAGGTCTCATCGTTACCCGTCGAAAGACCGATTACCTCTCGACCCCAATCGAAAGTGCAATCCCGAGCGCTAGTCTAGGACCGTTGCGCTACTCGTCAATCACGTACCAAAACTCAACCGTTCGCTCTGTTATTTTAGTATGACTTAGCCGGTATTCGAGCAACGCGAACGTCAGTCATTGAAAAAAGTCCGCATCTGATCAAAAGAGAAGTATGAAACCTCAATGACGTTTCAGTATTAAAAAGCTAAGGATTTCGAGTTCTTGAACAGCTCTCTCCTTTCTCTCCCAATATGAATTCTCTTCGCACATTTGCCGCCACGCCAAATTAAAACTTGCCTCGATCAACGGCCCGCGTCAGCATTTGAGGGTCCGCGTCAGCATTTCAGGATCGGTCATGCGCCGCTTCGTGTGCACAGAGCCGATTCCGCTCGCGCGACCTGATCAAACCTTTAGTTTAGGAGTAGCGAATGGCATCGATCTCGGCCAGCAAAATACCGGAGGTATCGTTAAACGCCGACGAATTGCGCCGGCTCGACGCGTACTGGCGCGCGTGCAATTACCTGAGCGCGGGGATGATCTACCTGCGCGACAATCCGCTATTGCGCGAACCGTTAAAGCCCGAACACATCAAGAATCGCCTGCTCGGCCATTGGGGATCCGATCCCGGCCAGTCGCTGGTCTGGGTACACCTGAACCGGCTGATCAAGAAATATGATCTCGACGTACTCTATATAGCCGGGCCCGGCCACGGCGCACCGGCGACGCTTGCGAATAGCTATCTCGAAGGCGTCTATTCCGAGGTCTATCCGGACCGCAGTCTCGACGCCGAAGGCATGCAGCGGTTCTTCAAGCTCTTCTCATTTCCAGGCGGCATCGGCAGCCATTGCACGCCCGAAACTCCGGGCTCAATCCACGAAGGCGGAGAACTTGGCTATAGCTTGTCTCACGCTTATGGCGCCGCCTTCGACAATCCCAATCTGATCGTGGCCGCCGTGATTGGCGACGGCGAATCCGAAACCGGGCCGCTCGCGACTTCGTGGCACTCCAATAAATTCCACAATCCCGTTCGCGACGGCGCAGTATTGCCGATCCTTCATTTGAACGGCTACAAAATCGCCAATCCCACAATCCTGGCGCGCATCCCGCCTGAGGAGCTGGAGAGCTTGCTTAACGGATACGGCTATAAACCCTACGTTGTCGAGGGCAACGATCCACGGCTAGTGCATCAGATCATGGCCGGGACGCTCGAACGCTGCATCCTGGAGATTCGCGAGATTCAAAGCGATGCGCGCAAAGGCGCGGCTACCAGTGTCACGCGTCCGCGATGGCCGATGATCGTGATGCGCACGCCAAAAGGATGGACCTGCCCGAAGGAGGTTGATGGCCACCGTCTCGAGGGCTCCTGGCGCGCGCATCAAGTGCCGATTACAGACCCCGTGACCAACCCGGCTCATCTGAAAATGGTCGAGACCTGGATGCGCAGTTATCGCCCCGAAGAACTATTCGACGAGGATGGCGCGCCGCGCCCCGAACTGCGGGAAATGGCGCCGTTTGGCGATCGCCGCATCAGCGCCAATCCGCGCGCGAACGGCGGGTTGGTGCGCAAGCCGCTCAAGCTCCCGTCTTTTCGCGACTACGCAGTAAAGGTCACACGTCCCGGCCATTCGGAAGCCGGGAATACTCATGTCTTCGGGCAATTCCTGCGCGATGTGATGCGCAACAACATGGAAAACTTTCGCGTCTTCGGACCGGATGAGACCGCCTCCAACCGCCTCGACGCGATCTACGAAGCGAGCAAGAAAACCTGGCTCGCCCAATACCTGCCTGAAGACAGCGACGGTGGCGAACTCGCACCCGACGGCCGCGTGATGGAAATGCTCAGCGAACACACCATCGAGGGTTGGTTCGAGGGCTATGTGCTCACCGGCCGCCACGGCTTGCTCAACACTTACGAAGCCTTCGCCCACATCATCGATTCGATGGTGAACCAGCACGCGAAATGGATTGAAAAGAGCATCTCGCTACCTTGGCGCGCGCCAATCTCATCCCTCAATATTCTCATCAGCTCGACCGTATGGCGCCAGGATCATAACGGCTTCACGCATCAGGACCCGGGCTTCATCGACATAGTCACTAACAAGAGTCCGACCGTCACGCGGATCTATCTGCCACCCGACGCGAACTGCCTATTGAGCGTCGGCGACCACTGTCTGCGCAGCGTCAACTACGTCAACGTCATCGTTGCCGATAAGCAACCGCATCCGCAGTTCCTCACGATGGAACAGGCGGTCAAGCATTGCACCAAGGGGATTGGCCTCTGGGACTGGGCCTCGACCGATCAAAATGGCGAGACCGATGTAGTAATTGCGTCGTCCGGGGACGTTGCGACAATCGAGGCGCTCGCCGCCACCGCGATCCTCCGCGATAAATTCCCGACGCTTCGTATACGCTTCGTCAATGTCGTCGATCTCTTCAGGATGCAGCCGCAGACCGAGCATCCGCACGGCCTGTCCGACCGCGACTTCGATAGTCTCTTCACCATCGACAAACCCGTCATCTTCAATTTTCACGGCTACGCATCGCTGATTCACAAACTGGCGTATCGGCGCAGCAATCACGACAACATGCACGTGCGCGGCTATAAGGAAAAGGGCAACATCAATACGCCCCTGCAATTGGCGATTAACAATCAAACCGATCGTTTCAATCTCGCGATCGACGTAATCGATCGGGTGCCGAAGCTTCAATCATCGGGCGCACATATCAAGGAATGGTTGAAAGACGAAATTTGCGATCATCTCGAATATGCGGACGAGAACGGCATCGATCGGCCCGAGATCACCAATTGGCGATGGCCGTACTAGCGTCGCAATATAGTCCACCGGCTTCTATCGATAGTGTGGGTGATGGCCCGGGGCGTATAGTCAATCAATGAATTCTCATGAAGGCGACTGAGACCGCGAGGATTCGATTTTCGCAGGAATGGGATCGGTTATGAATATCAGTCCGCTGGCAGGCAAGCCTGCCAATCCTAATACGCTCGTAAATGTACCGCGCCTGGTAACCGCCTACTACAGCGAGCGGCCTGACACCTCGATCCCGTCGCAATGCGTCGCTTTCGGCACCTCGGGACATCGCGGCTCCGCCTTCGACACCGCCTTCAACGAGTACCACATCGTCGCGATTACCCAGGCAATCTGCGTATATCGCAAGAGCCAGGGGATCGACGGGCCGCTCTTTCTCGGTCTCGATACTCACGCGCTTTCCGAACCGGCGTTCGCCAGCGCGATCGAGGTGCTTGCAGGAAACGGCGTCGACGTGATGATCGACCGGAATCGTGGCTATACGCCGACGCCGGTGATCTCGCACGCGATCCTCACCTACAACCGCGGACGCAAGTCGAAACTCGCAGACGGCATCGTGATTACGCCGTCCCACAATCCGCCCACCGACGGCGGCTTCAAATATAATCCTCCGCATGGCGGGCCCGCCGATAGCAAGGCGACGAAATGGATCGAGGATCAAGCTAATATCCTCATGGCCGCGAACCTGCTGGGCGTTCCGCGGGTGCCGATGACCAAGGCGCTCGATGCTCCGACCACTCATCGGTATGACTTCATTGACAATTACGTCGCCGATCTCGGCAACGTCGTTGATATGGATGCAATACGCACTTCGGGCCTGAAAATCGGCATCGATCCACTGGGCGGAGCGGCTGTGCACTATTGGGCACCGATCATCGAACGTTACGGTATCAACGCAACCGTAGTTAACGACAGCGTGGATCCCACCTTTCGCTTCATGAGCGTCGATTGGGACGGCAAGATTCGAATGGATTGCTCCTCTCCCTACGCGATGGCTGGACTCGTGGGTATGCGCGCCCTCTTCGACGTCGCCTTCGCCAACGACACTGACGCCGACCGGCACGGAATAGTCACTCCCACCGCCGGATTGCTCAATCCAAATCATTATCTGGCAGTGGCTATATCGTATCTCTTTGGGAATCGAAAGAACTGGTCCAAGGATGCGGCAGTTGGCAAGACCGTCGTCAGCAGTAGCATGATCGATCGCGTGACGGCCAAGCTGAACCGGCGGCTGATCGAAGTCCCGGTCGGCTTCAAATGGTTCGTCGACGGACTGATCGGCGGTTCGCTGGGCTTTGGCGGCGAAGAAAGCGCGGGCGCTTCATTCCTGAGGATGGATGGTAAGGTGTGGACGACCGATAAGGACGGAATCATTATGGGACTGCTGGCCGCTGAGATGACCGCGAAGACCGGCAGTGACCCAGGCGAACTTTATACCGCAATCACGCGTGAGTTCGGCACGCCGTTTTATGAACGTATCGACGCGCCGGCGACTCCAAAGCAGAAGGCGATCCTCATGAAACTATCTCCCGATCAGGTGCAGGTGGCGGAACTCGCTGGACAGAAAATAACCGCTAAGCTAACCGTCGCGCCGGGCAACAATGCGGCGATCGGTGGACTTAAGGTCGTGACGGAAAGCGGATGGTTCGCCGCACGGCCCTCCGGCACCGAAGAGGTTTACAAGATTTATGCAGAGAGCTTTCGTGACATCGGCCATCTGCGCCTGATTCAGCATGAGGCGCAGGCGCTGATCGACCGGGTGTTCAATCCGGACGGCTCGCATTAAGTAGTACCTTTACGATCTCGCTTCACTCCCTGGCCCGAGCGATTCAGCCTCGCACTACGATCGATACTCGGCTGGAAATTCACGTTGATTAGATAGTAACGCTAGGTACTTCGCACGACCGTCGAAGGCTCGGGGTAGGGAGCGCCGGGCGGCCAGGTGGCGCTCGCGGCGAGACGATTCGCAGTCGCGCACTATGATCGATGCTCGACTGAAAAGGACCATGAGTAGTCGCGACCGCCGGCTACAATCGAAATCGCATAGTCACCGCGCTTAAGCGGAGCACGTGGCATAATGACTATCGCGCCGAAGTTACTCAGTTGCTCGCGCATCATCTTCTGCGCCCCAGGATCCGGATTGCGATAGCTATTGCCGTCGAACGCGCAGGTTTCAAGCACCGCAACTGTGGGCGCGGTTTGCTTGAGAGTAATACTAGTGAAGTGCGTATTAACCATCGAACCAAGCTGAATCGTAATCGGGAATCCGGCCGGCAGTGAGTAATCGGCACAACTCGTCAGGGGATCGGGCCATTCTCCATCGAACGAATTCATGTCGATCGACGCGCCTTCTGGCGGATACTCAATCGGTATAGCTAATGGCGCCGGCGCGGACAATAGCGGATCGACGTCGCTGTTGAGGTTGAGGGCCGCGATACACACTCCGCCCTCGCAATCGTAGCCGTAACCAACGCTATGCAGATGCGGATTGAGTATCGGCAGCCGGTGGAACGGCGACTGCATCCAATTGTCGATCGCCCATGGGGGTGAAGCATTTCCATGGGGATCCCACATCTCGTCAACATCGCCGGCGCGGCCGGCCACCGCTCCCGCAACGCTGTACCAGGGCTTTGATGGATCCTCGAAATGCATTTCGGCGCCGAGGTTTTCATGCGCGGCAATCCGCGCGCCAAGGTTCTTTACGACATACCGCGAGTGCAGATAATCGCCGTGGCTGAAGCGCGAGTTCGCGGTCACCCGAGCGAGGCCCGCACTCTGGCGATACCGATTGAGCGGGTCGAGCCACAACCGATCTGCGTCAGGACTCGACTCGTCGTCGGGGGTTTCGGACGCTGCCGCAGGACTTCGCGCCGGGGACAACACTGGAGCCTTAGGTGCGGCAGTCGCAGTGGCCACGGATCCTGCGACGGACCAACCCGCGGGAGGCGGGGAAATCCCCGTGGCCGCGGATTGCCTGGGCGAAAGTTCGGCGGCCTCCTCCAAACGGCTGAAGTTAGCGATGTGCAGAGTGACCGCAAACCCCGCGGCGAATACCAGTACAATCGCCACGATTACAGAAATGGCGCGAGCACCACTAGGCCGCGCGGGCGCACCGGCGGCGAAGCGAAAGACCGCGGCGCCGAAGCGAAGCTCATCGCCATCGTTGAGATCGACCGGGTCGGAGATGCGGTTGCCATTGACATAGGTGCCGTTGGTCGCGCCCAGGTCGGCCAACCGCCAGTGACTGTCGTGGCGTGTAATCTTCGCATGACGCCGTGACACGGTGGGAACGCCGACGACGAGATCGTTTCCAGGCGCGCTGCCGATTGCGATCTCCTCCATCGCAATCTCGAAAGCCGCGGACGAGGCCCCGACCGGGATGAGGCGCGCATTACCTCGCGCGGACATCGGCGTACGATCCTGATCGTGAGATGACGTCGACGTTCGCCGCATTGGCAGGTGGCTTGCGAAAGGAAAAGAGCAGTCCGAAATTCATTGTGAGTTTCTCCGACTTCGATTCGCGCCGCCCGTATTGTTCGGCGGTGTGCCTCAGGCACGGCCGCATACGTGCGCACCAAGATAGGGCGGACGGTGGCCGTTGTCACGAACGGACGCGACCCGCGGCGGATTTCACGATTAGCGCGAAGGCCGCCAACAGGCCGCGCGGCTCAATGCCGGCAAACGAAATCGATGTCACGCACGACATGACCTGGCTAACGCTTGATACTACCGGAACGTGAGGCTTCGATTGCCGCCTCAATTCTTTTTACCGTAGAAGGCAACCGTTCGTTCGTTGACGCGATAGTGAATTCGCTTTCGTGCGTGATGGAGCGGGTGTGGCGTTTTCCGGGCGATGACCTGATTCGCATCGCGCCGTTCCGCGGTCTCCTGCTGGTGACGTTGGGCGATGGGCTGAGCATGGTCGACTGATCACGCGAGCCGCGCACTCACGACCAGCCACCACTAATTGCGCCGACGGGCCGAGGGACTCGCGACTAGTCGGACCCGTTGATAGAATCGATACCGGACGGCGTCAACGTCCGAATCGCTGCTCGTTTCAGGGAGTTGCACGTTCCGCGCGGTTGAGGTGGATGGCGAACGCCACGCAGGCCCAGGACGTGGCGATTAACGGCGCCAGCATCCGCATTGCGGATCACGCTGGGAAGTGCGCATGAACGGCCGCAACAATTTGTCCGACGATCCGCTTTGGTACAAGGACGCAATCTTCTACGAGGTGCGCGTTCGTTCGTTCTATGATAGCTCGGGCGACGGCATCGGCGATTTTCCGGGACTGACCGCCAAGCTGGACTACCTGCGTGATTTGGGAGTCACTGCGCTATGGCTGCTACCTTTTTATCCGTCGCCGCAACGCGACGACGGTTACGATATTTCCAACTACCTCGACGTGCATCCCGATTGCGGCACGCTGCGGGAGTTCGTGGAATTCCTGCGCGAAGCTCATCGTCACGGGCTGCGCGTGGTGACCGAGCTGGTGCTCAATCACACGTCCGACCAGCATCCGTGGTTCCAACGCGCGCGTCGCGCGGCGAAGGGTGATCCTGCACGCGACTTTTACGTTTGGAGCGACACCGCCGACCGTTATCCCGATGCGCGCATTATCTTTCAGGATTTCGAGCCTTCGAACTGGACTTGGGATCCGATTGCGCACGCCTATTACTGGCATCGATTCTTTTCGCATCAGCCGGATTTGAATTTCGATCACCCCGCGGTCCGCAAAGCGATCGTCAAGGTACTCGATTTCTGGCTCGAGATGGGTATCGACGGCTTTCGTCTCGACGCGGTGCCCTATCTGTTCGAGCGTGATGGGACAAATTGCGAGAATCTACCGGAAACGCATCAATTCCTCCGCGATCTGCGTGCACATATCGATCGGGATTTTCACGGCCGCATGCTGCTGGCGGAAGCGAATCAATGGCCGGAGGACGCGGTGACATATCTCGGCGGCGGCCAGGAATGTCACATGGCGTTACATTTTCCGCTGATGCCGCGAATCTTCATCGCAGTGCGCACCGCGGACCGCTTTCCGATAGTCGATATCTGGGCACAAACCCCGGCCATCGACGAAAGCTGCCAATGGGCATTGTTCCTGCGCAATCATGACGAGTTAACGCTTGAGATGGTGACCGACGAGGAGCGTGACTACATGTTACGCGCCTACGCGCAGGAAGCGCGGATGCAGATCAACCTCGGAATCCGGCGGCGGCTGGCGCCCTTGCTCGGTAACAATCGCCGCTCGATCGAGCTGGTAAATGGACTTCTGTTCTCGCTGCCAGGCACGCCGGTCATCTATTACGGCGACGAGATCGGGATGGGCGACAATATCTACCTCGGCGATCGCGACGGCGTGCGCACACCGATGCAATGGAGCGGCGATCGTAACGCCGGGTTTTCCAGCGCTGACTCCCCGCGGCTGATTCTCCCGACGATCATCGACCACGAGTACCATTACCAGACCGTCAACGTCGAAGCGCAGGAACGCAATCGTCATTCGTTGCTGTGGTGGATCCGCCGGCTGATCGCGATGCGCAAGCGCTTCAAGGCGTTCGGACGCGGCACCATCGAGTTTCTGAGTCCCGACAATCCACGCGTGCTGGCCTTCATCCGGGCCTTCAACGACGAACGCATCCTGGTGGTCGCGAATCTCTCCCGCTTCGTGCAATTCGTCGAGCTGGATCTCGGGCGCTTCAAGGGCATGACCCCGGTCGAAATCTTCGGCCAGACCAGCTTCCCTGCGATCGGCGACCAGCCGTACCTGATGACACTCGCGCCCCATATGTTCGACTGGTTCTCGCTCGAGACGCCGGCGGGCGCCACCGTTATTGCCGATACAAGCGCGAGGCGTGACATTGAACTGGAACAGCCGTGGAACCGTTTCGCGGAGGGTGATGATCGTCAACGGTTGGAAAGCGTCCTGCCCGATTACCTACGCCAATGTCGATGGCTGCAGGACCGAGCTGCCAAGGTCCGCAATGCGCGCATCGCAGATATTATACCCTTGTCGGAGAAGGCCGGGTGCGCTCATTTAGCGCTTATCGAAGTGGAATTCACGGAGGGCGAAGCCGAGACCTATGTGCTGCCGCTGGCAATTGCGGAGAACCATCACGCACATCAGATTCGTGCCAACGCCCCGCAGGCGGTAATCGCCAATGTGCAGTACGGTGGGACCAACGATGGGCGCGAGCGAATCGTATTCGATGCCACGGCCGACCCCGTATTCGCCCTCGAGTTGCTCGATGTGATGAGCCGCCGGCGCCAACTCAAAGGCGCCGCGGGATCGATTATCGGGAGTATCGCGCCACCTCTCGCTGGGTCCCGCCGAAATTCGTCCGCGCGCAAAACTGGTACCGGCGCCGAACTCGTACCGCGCCTGCTGCGCTTCGAGCATAGCAACGCGTCGGTCGCACTCGGCGATCGCATGATCGTCAAGCTGTTCCGCCGCCTCGAACATGGTGAAAGCCCTGACCTCGAAGTCGGCCGCTTCCTGACCGAGCGAATCTCGTTTACGCATTCGCCGCCATTGCTCGGTTCGATCGATTACCGCACCCCGCACAACGGACCGCATACGTTGGCGGTGCTCCACGGCTACGTCGCGAATCAAGGCGACGCGTGGGAGTACTCGCGCGCCGAGCTGAGCCGTTACTTCGAGCGTGCCGCCACCCGCGACGCGTTCGTCGCAGAGCCCACGCCGGTGCTGTCGGAAATGATCCGGGACCAGGCCCCCGATGACGAAGCAACGCGAATGATCGGTGCATATCTCGAGGCCGCGCGGTTGATGGGCCGGCGCACCGCAGAGCTGCATCTGGCGCTTGCCTCGCGCCCGGGCGACCGTGACTTCGCACCCGAGCCGTGTTTGCCTTTGTGGCAACGCTCCATGTACCAGTCGATGCGCAATATAGCGGGCCAGGCACTGCGCACCTTGGGGTTGAAGCAGCCGATTCTCGAGCCAGCGAGCGCCCAAAGCGCGGCGCGCATCCTGACGCATCCGGAGCGAATCGAGTCACGGCTCGAAGCTTTTCTGAAGCCGAAGCTTTCGGTCGCCCGCATCCGCTGCCATGGCAATCTGCATCTCGGGCAGATACTCTACACCGGTTCCGACTTCGTTATTATCGACTTCGACGGCGAGCCGGCGCGGCCCTTGAGCGACCGCCGCCGCAAACGCACGGCCATGCGCGACCTCGCGACGATGCTCCGATCGTTTCATCGCGCCGCCTTTGGCACGCTCGCCGATCAGACGCGCGCCGGAGCACTCGGCGGTCGCGACTTCGCCTCGATGGAGCAATGGGCACTCCTGTGGCAAACCTGGACCTCGCGCGTATTTTTGAAGGAGTACCTGGCGGTGGCTGACGGTGCGCCGTTCGTGCCGAAATCTCGCGATGAGCTCAGGATGATGTTGGAGGCGCTGATCCTGGAACGCGCGCTTTACGAACTCAGCCGTGAGCTTGGCCGTGAATCCGGTACGCAGCCGCAGTGGGCCGGAATCGCGCTCCACAGCATCGAGCAGATCGTCGGCCAGGACCATCTGGATCATCCGCCGGAGGGCGAAGAGCATCCATCGGAAAACGCTCGTGGATGACTCCGGAGCCGGTGCAAATCGGGATGCAATTGCGGACGCCGAGGTCGAACGGCTCATCGCGCTGCGCCATCCGGATCCGCACTCGATTCTCGGCGCGCACCCCGGACCCGAAGGCGGTCGCATCGATGCTCTACCTCGATTACGGACGCAACGAGGGTCAATGGATTGCCAATCAGTATGTTGTCGCTCACGCTTCGCCGTAATCTGGTTGGAAGTCCCATAATTCTCCATTACGCTGGGACTCCAGATGCTCGAACCGCGCGCTACCTATCGCGTTCAACTGCATTCCGGCTTCACCTTCGATGACGCGGCGGAGCTCGCCGCCTACTTCGCCGAACTCGGCATCAGCCATCTCTACTGTTCACCCTATCTGCAGGCCACCCCCGGCAGCACCCACGGTTACGATGTCGTTGACCATCGCCGCATCAACGAGGATCTCGGCGGTGCTGCGGGACATGCCCGGATGCATTCGGCACTGCGCCAACACGAGCTTGGCCAGGTCCTCGACCTCGTGCCGAATCACATGGCGATCGTCAGCCCCTATAATCCCTGGTGGTGGGACGTTCTCGAAAACGGGCCTGCCAGCAATTACGCATCGTACTTCGATGTCGATTGGGAGACGCCGGAAAAGCGGCTACGCAATTCGGTGCTGATTCCGGTGCTCGGCGACCAATATGGCGTCGTCCTGGAATCCGGCGAGATTCAGCTCGTGCGCGACGGCGACGCGCTCACCATCCGTTACCATGAGCATCGGTTCCCGGTCGCTCCACGATCCCTCGACACCATTCTCTCCGCCGCGGCCGCGCGTTGCGGTTCCGACGAGCTCGCGTTCCTCGCCGACGCTTTCGGCCGTCTGCCGCTGCCAACCGCAACCGATCTCGAGAGCACTCGCCGCCGGGCCCGCGACAAGGACGTGCTGCGCGCGTTCCTGTCCCGGCTCATCCGCGATCACCGCGAAGTTGGTCCGGCCATTGACGCGGTTATCACAGAAATCAATCAGCGGCGCGACGCCCTGCATCTCCTGCTCGAACGGCAGAACTTTCGCCTCGCATACTGGCGTGCGGCCTCGCACGATCTCGGCTATCGCAGATTCTTCGATATCAATACCCTCGTCGGTTTGCGCATGGAAGACGAGCACGTCTTTGCCGACACTCATTTCTTGATTCTGCGATGGCTCGCGGACGGCACGCTCGACGGCGTCCGCGTCGATCACATCGACGGTCTGCGCGATCCCGAGCAGTATCTGCAGCGACTGCACAAGGCACAGCCCGAGGCCTGGGTCGTCGTCGAGAAGATTCTCGAGCCGGGAGAATCGTTGCGCCGCTCATGGCCGATCGCCGGGACTACGGGCTACGACTTCATGAACCTGGTGGGCGGGTTGCTGATCGACCCGGCGGGAGAACGGCCGCTCACCCGCTTTTACACCGAGTTCACCGGCGAGCCTGCCGACTTCGCCCGCGTCGCCCTCGAAAAGAAAGATCTCGTCATGCGCGAAATCCTCGGCAGCGACCTCAATCGCTTGACCGCGCTTTTCCTCGAAGTTTGCGAGCGTCATCCGAGCCATCGCGACTATACGCGTCACGATTTGCACGAAGCCCTCTGTACCGCCGTCGCGCGTTTGCCGATCTACCGCACTTATCTGCGCGACTCCGATAACGCTCCGCGCGAAGCTGACGAGGCTTTGCGCGAGGTCGACGATACTGCGCGTGAACCCGGGAGCGATTCGCGCGACGCCCATAGCTCCGAGCACGAAGGTCGCCGCTTTGAAACAGATCCCGACGATCGACATTACATCGACCTCGCGATCGAAGCGGCCAAAACCGATCGCGCCGACATCGACCCCCGCCTCTTCGATTTCCTCCGCGACCTGCTGCTGTTGCGCCACCGCGGTCCGCTCGAGGTGGAACTCGCCATGCGCTTTCAGCAACTCACCGGTCCGGTGATGGCCAAGGGCGTTGAGGACACCGCCTTTTACTGCTTCAACCGTTTTGCCGCGCTCAATGAAGTCGGTGGCGATCCGGGACGCTTCGGCGTTGCGGCCACTGAGTTTCATCGCGAATGCGCAGTTGCCCAAGCGCACTGGCCGCTCCGCATGCTCACGACCTCGACTCACGACACCAAGCGCAGCGACGACTTGCGCGCGCGCATGTGCCTGCTGTCCGAAATTCCCGAGCGCTGGATCGCAGCCGTGCGCGGATGGTCCGAAATGAATCGCCCATGGTGGCGCGGCGGACTCTCCGATCGCAATGCCGAGTACCTCTTTTACCAGACCCTGGTCGGCGCGTGGCCGATCGAGCGCGATCGAATTCTCGAGTACATGCGCAAAGCGGCACGCGAAGCGAAACTGCACACTTCGTGGACCGCTCCCAATGACGAGTACGAACGATCGCTCGCGGGGTTCGTCGAAGGCGCGCTCGACAACGCGGAATTCATTGCCGAATTGACTGCGTTCGTCGCACCGCTGGTCGGGCCGGGTCATCTTAATGCGCTGGCCCAAACGCTCCTCAAATTAACCGCGCCGGGTGTGCCCGATTTTTACCAGGGCAGCGAACTCTGGAGCTTTGACCTCGTCGACCCCGACAATCGGCGCCCGGTCGATTACGCACTGCGGCGCCGCCTGCTCGCAGAAATGCGCTGTGCGACCGTCGATCAGGTTATTGCGCGCGCCGGCGAGGGGCTGCCGAAACTCTGGCTCATTCACCATGCGCTCGCTCTGCGCCAGCGGCGACCGCCGCTCTTTGGCCGCCACGCCGGCTACAAACCACTACGAGCGCATGGCACTCGTGCCGCTCACGTCATCGCCTTCAGCCGCGGCGACGGTGCGATCGCGATCGCTCCTCGCTTGCCGCTCACGCTCGGCGGCGACTGGGCCGACACCGCAATCGCCTTGCCGCGCGGGCGTTGGCATAACGAATTCACCGGCGATACCATCGACGGCGGTGAAATCCTGTTGGCGAAGCTGCTGGCGCGGTTTCCCGTGTGTCTGCTTTCGCGCGAGGAGCTTGCTTCATGATCCTCCGGGTATGGGCACCCGTTGCGCGCGATGTTCAACTCCAGATTGCCGGCGAACGCCTCGCGATGACCCCCACCGACCGCGGCTGGTGGACCGTCGAGACCCCGCTAGCCAAGCCGGGGGCTCACTATGCCTTCGTCGTCGATGGTGCCGAACCCCCGCTGCCCGATCCCCGTGCGCAATCGCAACCCCACGGCGTGCACGGCCCCTCACGCTTCATCGATCATGCGGCGTTCAATTGGACCGATGCGCATTGGAACGCCCCGCCGCTCGAATCAGCAATCGTCTACGAGCTCCACATCGGCACCTTCACGACCGCCGGAACCTTCGATACCGCCATCGATCGCCTAGCCCATTTGACCGACCTTGGCGTCACCCATGTTGAGCTGATGCCGGTGGCCGAATTCTCAGGCGATCGCGGATGGGGCTACGATGGTGTCGATCTATTCGCCCCGCATCACACCTATGGCGGTCCTGACGGTTTGAAGCGGCTGGTCGATGCGTGCCACGCGCGCGGCCTCGCGGTACTGATCGACGTCGTTTACAACCACCTCGGCCCCTCGGGAAATTATTTGCCGTGCTTCGGCCCCTATCTGACTAATCACTACGCGACGCCGTGGGGCGACGCCATCAACTTCGACGACCGCGGCAGCGACGAGGTGCGGCGACTGTTTTGCGACAACGCTCTTATGTGGATGCGCGATTATCATTTCGATGGCGCGCGCATCGACGCGGTGCACGCCATCATCGATGCCTCCGCGACCCATTTCCTCGAACAACTCGCGGACGAAGTCGCAACCCTCGAGCGGCAACTCGGCCGGCGTCTCGTACTGATCGCGGAAAGCGATCTGAATGACCCCAGGGTCGTGAAGCCAACCGAAATCGGGGGCTACGGCATCACCGCGCAATGGAGTGACGATTTCCATCATGCTCTGCATACTGTGTTGACCGGCGAGCGCACGGGCTACTACGAAGACTTCGGCGCCGATATCGAGCCGGATCTGGCCAAGGATTTCGGCCAAAGTTCCGGCAAGAGCTTCGGACCAATCGCCGATCTCGCCAAGGCCCTCACGCAGGCGTGGGTTTACGATGGCCGCTACTCGAAACATCGTGGACGCCGCCACGGGCGCTCGCCTGCGGGACTCTCCGGACACAAGTTCCTCGGTTACGCGCAGACCCACGACCAGATCGGCAATCGCGCGAACGGCGACCGCAGCGGGCATCTGATGAACCCCGGACGGCTCAAGATTGCCGCGGCACTGGTACTCACTTCGCCATTTGTGCCAATGCTCTTTCAGGGCGAGGAATGGGCCGCTGCAACGCCATTTCTCTACTTCGCCGGACATCCCGAGCCCGAGTTGGCGCGCGCGGTCAGCGAGGGACGCAAGCGCGAATTCGCCGCCTTTGGATGGGATCCCAACAAAATTCCCGATCCGCAGGCGCTCGAGACCTTCATGCGTTCCAAGCTCGATTGGACCGAACTCGACCGCGATCCACATCGCTCTCTCCTACAATGGCATCGTGATCTGATTCGCTTGCGCGCGCAGATGCCGGAGTTGCGCGACGGCCGCATGGACTTGGTCAGCGTCGCCTTCGACGAGGGCGCGCGCTGGCTAACCGTCACGCGCGGACGGGTGATGGTCGCCTGCAATCTCGCCTCGGGAACCCAATCGATTCCACTCGCCTCGAGCTCGCCGCATCGTCTCGCGATGTCCTCGGACGCCCGCATCACTGTCGCTCCTTCTGCAATCGAACTGATGCCCGACTCCGTCGCTATCCTGGTCCAGTCCTGAACTATCGCCTTATAATCGCCTTGCTGCTACTGCTCGCATCCGCCGCGACTTAACTATAGACCGCAACGCCTCGCCGCATTAGAGTCTGCTCTTTCGACGGAACGAGCTATCTTATGAGAGCACTCGCGCAAATCTCAACTGGCTCTCCGCAAGCTGAATCAATCGACACAAGTCGATCGCCCTGCTTTCCGCCGCCCATTTGACCGACGATCTCAATCAAGGCGTCGTGCCAGCGATGCTGCCGTTCTTCATCTCGGCTTATCATCTCACTTACGCCGCCGCAGCCGGCTTGATCCTCGCCCAGACGCTTGCCTCATCCGTGGTTCAGCCCCTCTTTGGCTTCCTCGCCGATCGGCGGCCGTCGGCCTGGCTGATCCCGGTAGGTCTGAGCTTCGCCGGCATCGGCGTTGCACTGACTAGTATGGCGCCGACCTATGGCCTGATCTTCGCCGCCATTGCGCTTAGCGGATTGGGTATCTCCGCCTTTCATCCCGAGGCGGCCCGACGCGTCAGATACCTCAGTGGTTCCCGACAAGCCACTATCATGAGTCTCTTTACCGTCGGCGGGATGGCGGGCTTTGCACTTGGCCCTCTCATCATCACGCCGATCCTCATTCACTTCGGCATCCACGGCGCAATCGTGCTTGCGCTTCCGGTTCTGCTCATGTCAGTCGCGATCACATATCAGCTACCCCGTCTGGCGGCTGCGCACGCTTCCGTCTCGATAGGTACCCGCGGCCGTGTACTGATTGACGGAACTGAGCAATGGAACGATTTCGCACGCCTGACCTTGGTTGTAGTGCTTCGCTCGATGGTCTTTTTCGGGCTCAATACTTTCATTCCGCTTTATTGGACTCGCGTACTGGGTGGAACTAGGGCCGGCGGTGGGCTCGCTCTCACTACCCTATTGGCGGCGGTGACTATAGGTACACTGATCGGCGGACGGCTCGCCGATCGCTACGGGCGCAAAATCGTCATCGTGGTATCCCTTCTAACCCTCGTACCGCTGCTACTCCTGTTCCTGAGCTTCCATACCACTATGGCCGCCATCCTCCTCGTCCCTCTGGGTATCGCGCTATCCTCGCCGAACAGCGTAGTAGTAGTGATGGCCCAGGAATATCTGCCTAATCGAGTGGGACTAGCCGCCGGCGTTACCCTCGGTCTTTCGATGACGATTGGTGGTCTGGCAATGCCGCTGTTCGGTTCGATAGCCGATCATTACGGACTGAGTACTGCGCTATTTCTGCTCTCTCTCACACCGGCGTTGAGTTGCGCCGTAAGCCTGACCTTACACGAACCCGGCATCCCCACTACCGAATCTTAGCGCTGCCTCAGCCCATTAAGTCCCATTCATAACTCTATAGGATCGCTGATGCAGGATGATGAGTCCCGTTCATGGCTTTACCGAGCCACCATCGTCCACGCCAGCCGCCGGCGACGAATTGCCGGAGTGCGCTTGTATTGCTTCAGTCGCATCCGGTGCCGCTCGTTCATCGATGTCGGAATGACCTGTGATCGATTTCGGCATGGATTTGATAACGTCATCGGAGACGCATGTCGACATTCGGGAGCAGGTATATGGCGAGCGCTATAAAGATGGGCCATGCGCCGAACTGGCGCGCACAACTCGGATCGAAACTGGTCGCGCCGGAGATCGCGATCGGCCATATCAAATCGGGTGACCGGATCACCCTGGCGATTGCGCAGTCGACTCCGTTCATGCTGTGCGCGGCGCTGGCGGGACGCCTGATGGAGATCGAGAACGTTGTGGTGAATCATTCGGCCGGGCTCTTCAATTGGGACCTGCCCGGCATCGGCGAACGCTTCCGCCTGGAATCGTTCTATCTATCACCGATTGGACGCGAGCTGTTCACCTCCGGGCCTGGGGAATTCGTCCCGGTATCCTACCACCGCGAAGGCACGCTGCCGCCGGGATTGGAAAACTTCAACGTCTATCTCCTGACGGTGTCGCCACCTGACGAGCAGGGCATGGTTAACTTCGGTGATCTCCAGATCATGTCGAAGCTACTGTCGCGCAATGCCGATCTGGTGATCGCCGAGATCAACCCAAGCTCGGTCAGAATCGGCGGCGATAACTCGCTGCACATCTCAGAGATCGATTGGTTCGTCGAACGCACAGCGGACGCGCCGGTCCCTCCGCTCACCGCGCCCCCGGTCCCCGAGGAGGAACGGCGCGTGGTCGAGGCCATTTGCGGTGCCGTGGCGCGCGAGCTGATTCCGGATCGTGCGACGATCCAAGTCGGCGTCGGGTCAACTTCGGGCGCGCTGATGTCGTATCTCACCGGTCATCACGATCTCGGGATGCAAACCGAAATAATCCCGTGGGGCACGACGGACCTGGTCCGCGACGGCGTTATGACCGGCAAATACAAAAAGCTCTTTCCGGGCCTGGTGGTTGGCAGCGGATTCGCCGTGGCCACGCCGCGCGCTCAACTCGAATATGCCGACGGCAATCCCTCCTTTCAGCTCTACGACTTCAATTTTACCGACGACATCCGGTTGATCGCGCGCGAAGACGGGCTCATCTCGATCAACAACGCGCTCGCGGTCGATCTCACGGGGCAGGTCGGCAGCGAATCGATCGGCCCGCGGATGTACACCGGTACCGGTGGCCAGATTGCATTCGGTATCGGCTCGTCGCTGGCGGGCGGCAAGTCGATCATCGTGTTGCCGGCGACCGCGATGGTGCAGGGGCAGCGGCTCTCGCGCATCGCGACCAGTCTCGCGCCGGCGACGGTCTTCACGCTGCCGCGCACGTTTGTACATCACGTGGTCACCGAATTCGGCATCGCAACGCTCAAGGGCAAGTCATTGCGCGAGCGCGCGCGCGAGCTAATCGCGGTCGCGCACCCGGACTTCCGCGCCGAACTCACGACCGAAGCCGCGCGGATGTACGGCTAGCCATGCCTACGGTCCCGGCGCTTCGGCCGGCGGCGACGTATCGGGCGGCGAACTATCGATTGATGAAGACGGCACGCTCGCGGCGAAGTCGGACGAAACGTTACAGCATAAGCGGAAGCTGGTGCCGGCGCGCGGATCGGCTTCGTAAGCCTGAAGCGATCCGTCGCTATTGACCTTCACCGCGTCATAGCTGGTGGAACCCGATTTGCGGGTCACTGAGAAAATATAGAAATGGTCGGGCTCGAGTGGCTCAGGAGGTCCCGTATCAGGAGTGGTTTGTACGAAGTGAGAGGGTACGTTTCCGAATTTAACTTCGCTGACCGCGTAGCTTTTCGTCGAGAATCCGAGCGGCATCGTGGAAAACATCCCAGGCTCCACGTCGATTTGCCATATGGGCGTTCCGCCCTCAAAGCGCAGCACCGATGCGGTGCCGTTGGAGCCCGCGGGCTCCGTCGCGAGCAAGTCCGCACCCGAATACTTGGTCAACGAGAGCGTGTTCAAAAAGTCGTTGGGTTGTGAATAGCTGATTTGAATTTTGGCTTCCGGTCCGGGAGATGCCGCCCCGTCCGCGGACTGCGTGGGCGTGGCCGCCGCGGCCGGCTTTTTCATGATCGCTGAGCATCCCGCACACCCGATCGTGAAGGCCAATGCGGCGATCGCCGGCAACGACCGTCTATCGATTCGGCGCAATCCACCGAAATTCCTCCGCTTCATCACCGCAGCTATGCGCCACTCCTCGAGAATCGTCCCGTCCCGTTACTCCGGATTACTGCGAGAATTCGATTGGTTGGGGCAGGCTGCCGCCAGCGTTGTAGCCGTACACCATCCACGCCCCGTAATCCGCACCGGTCGCCAACAGCAGCGCCATTACGACCATCAACGCAATAAAGGCGGCACGCCCGCGCCGCGGGACCGGGCGCGCAGCTATCGCCCATCCGGAGAGCGCCACACTCATCGCGAAAACGACGATCATCAACTGCTTGTGATGCACCAGGATGTGGTCGCGCACCGATTGCGCGACCATCACGCCAGCGCCGGCACGTAGTCCCGTCCACACCGCCAGCGCCGCGCCCAGAGTACCAAGCACGAGCATCCAGAACGCAGTCCAAGCCCAAGCATCGCGTCTCGAACCCCATGCTACAACATACAGCAGCGCCGACAGGGTCAGAAGTGCGACCGGATAATGGACGACCAGCGGATGGAAATTTCGTACGGCTGCGAGGCCGCCGAACTGAAACAATTCCCGCGCGCGTGCCGCCATCCCCGCCATCGCGGGACTACTTCACGGATTTGACGGTGAGATAGCTGATACCGCTCTTATCGTACTCATCGCCGGTGACCGTGACCTCGCTCTCCATCTTATCGATCACATCGTTGGGCAGTGAGGTATCATTCTTGGACGGCAGCAGGATGAACATTTTGTCAGTGCCGTTTTCCACCAGGGCGACCGGAATACCCTTCTTGGCACAGCCCATTGCGCACTTTTTGTGGTCCGGACCATGCGCGCCCGTGGTGACAAAGCAGAAGCTATCTTCGAGTGTACCGGTGACCGCTTTTTCGTCGGCTAGCGCCGTCCCTATCAGACCCACCGAGAGCATCAGACCAAGACTGGCAATCGCGAGCTTCTTCATTGTTGTACCTCCTGGCACCGAATTGTTGAATGGATGAATGCGCGGTCTGCGGCAGCTTTAGCGGCGTGCAGTGCGCGCCTCGATCGGAGCACCGACGGCGCCAATCAATTCGCGCCACCGCGCGCGCCGTGCGCGGTTATTTGGCGGCCCGAGTCGTTCGAGGTAGGTTTCGAGAATATCCTTAATTGCGAGATCGAGCTGCTCGATTTGGGCCTCTTCGGGAATCTTCGGCCGATCCTGACCGTCCTCGATCCCCCGGCGTCGTCGTCCGTAGAGTTCTTGCAAACGCAACTCCGCTTTCGCCATCACTGCCCGATAGCGATAATCGAGCCGCCGTAGCGAATCGTTCATTTCCGCCACGGCGCGATAACGCGAACGCAGATTCCACCATTCGATCACCGCCGCGATCATCATGCCAAACATTACGACGGCGGCGATCGCAGCAGCCCATGCGGCCGCGCGCCACCACGGTAGCGAATGGAGGTCATGCTCATAATGGGCGTTGCTCTCGGCCGCGGCTTCGAGCTGCGAATGCAACGATGCGAGCGCGTTGGTAGCCTGTTCCGCTTTGCGCTCAGCCTCTTCCTTATCGATCGATAATCTCTCGACTTTGGCGTTGAGTTCGTTCTCGCGGGTCAGAAACGGGTTGGGAATTCGAATCGTATCGCCCGCCAACAGGTTGTCGTCGGTCAGTCGGCGATTGGCGTGCGTAATGTCGGCGACCTGTACGCCGAAAATGTCTGCTATGCCCTCGAGCGTGTCGCCCGAACGAATCGTGTAAGGGAAATACTTATGCGACGGGATCGCCGTTGCCGGAGCGAGCATCGAGGGCGCCGTGTCTGGTTCATCGGTCGTGCTTCGCACTGCCGGACTCGGAGCATCCGCGGACGGCGCGACTGATATCGATGATGCCGGCGCAACTGATGACTTGTCTGGCGTCTGCCCAACCGGCACCGCCAAGGGTTGCGGCCGCGCCTTAACATGACGAGGCGGTGGAGATTGCGGGATATCCTCCTCAGTCGGCGTGGCGTTTGCGGAGCATAGCATTACGAGCGCGAGACCAGCCGCCATCAAGGCGGTAAAAAGCGCCAGATGCAGCCGCGCTAACAGCCAATTAAAACCGGTGCTTCGCATCGAACCCTAGATCATTCACCTCAATACCCTAGTCCAAAAGCACAGCGCTGCAAACGAATCGATTAGACTCGCGGATGTGCGCGAAGCTGAGCTTGGATGAGAACCGTCCTCCACGCAACAACAAACTACACATGTGGGCCTGATTCCAGCTATTTTGCATTATATAACAGATGAGGAGTAATCGGTTGGCGCGCCCGGCCAGCGGAGATGTGCCAGGAACTCCCGATTGCCGGCTGCTCCCGTAATCGGCGACTCAATCGTTCCGCTCGACGCGAGACCGATCGAGCTCGCGAACGCCACTATCCCCGCCAGAGCCTGCGCGCGCAGATTTTCGTCGCGCACGATGCCGCCCTTTCCCACCTTGCCCTTGCCAACTTCAAATTGTGGCTTGACCAGCGCGACGATATCGGCCGGCACCGCGATGATTCTGATGATCACGGGTAACACCAATTTGAGCGAGATGAAGCTCACGTCGACGACGACAAGATCAGGGCAGTAGGGCAAACTTGCGGGCGCGACGTAGCGGATATTGGTCCGATCGACCACCGTCACACGCGGGTCGCCGCGCACGCGATCGGCGAGCTGCCCATAGCCGACATCCAGCGCGATCACCCGGGCGGCGCCGCGCTGCAGAAGCACGTCGGTGAAGCCACCGGTCGAAGCGCCAACGTCAAGCGCGTCGCGTCCGCTGACGGCGATTGCAAATCGGTCGAGGGCACTCGCGAGTTTGTAGCCGCCCCGGCTGGCGTATTCGTTCGCACGGCCGATTACAGCAATTTCCGTTCGGTCGTCCACTTTGAGATCGGGTTTTCCGGCGGGACGTGAATTGACGCGCACACGCCCCGCCATAATCAGGCGCTGCGCGATTTCGCGGCTTTCAGCGAGTCCGCGCCGAGCCATCTCAAGGTCGAGCCGTGAACGCATGCGTAAACCGATAGAGTACACCGCGCCGAAGGTTCGCCGGTGTCAAATAGATTTCAGCGCCAATGTCAGGTCATACCGGCGCGGTCAGAAAGGAACTTCGTCGTCCTCGGCTTTTTTCGTCGAGCCGCCGTTGTCGGCCACGCCGGTCTCGCCCTCATACGGTGTACTCTTCAGTTCGCCGCCGGTTCCCCGCATGAGGACTTCCACTCGCCGTTCGACCTCGTCAAGCTTATGGTTGAGCGATCGCACCAGACCAACGCCACGCTCGAAGGCTTCGATCGATTCCTCCAGCGAGAGCTCGCCGGAGTCGATGCGGGTCACGATGTCCTCGAGGTTTTCGAGCTGGTCTTCAAATTTTGCAGCGCCTTCGGGAAATTTCGCGGCGTCTTCGGGCCGCATCTCCGAGCTGAGGCCTGCCGCATCGTCGTCAGATCGTTTACGCTGATTCGCCATCGCGAGGTCACACCTCCCGGCCAATCGTGCGGGCGCTCAATCGTCCACGCTTGAGCCGAATATCCAGTTCATCGCCAATTTCGACCGCGCCCGCGTCCGCGACGACGCGGCCGTCACGGCGCATCGCGATCATCGCATAGCCGCGATCGAGCACCTTCAGCGGAGACACCGCGTCGAGTTGTTTGCCGATGCCGCCGAGCCGCATACGCCGTGTATCGACGACCGTCTCAATTGCGGTTTCGAGCTGGCGGACCAGCGTCTCGATACGAGTGCGTCGCACTGCGATCGCTGCGCGCAGATTCACCTCCGCCAGCCGCGGGGAAATTTCCGCGAGTGCCAGCCGCAGCGGATTCGTTCGCGCGTAAAGCGTCTGAGCGAGGCGCAACGCCAGCCGGCTCGCCTGCAACCGCCGCTCGCGCACCAACGCGAGCGGGCTGCCGAGGCGTGCGTCCAGTTCGCGAACGCGCCGGCGCGCGTCCTCGATCCGCCCTTCGACGGCCGCGCCGAGTTCCGCCGCGGCTTCGTCGGCACCTTGGCGGGCTTGCCGGATCAGATTGCGCGGGTCGCGTAAACGCGCCTCGAAATGTTCGAGTTCCCGCTGCTGCGCGGCGATTGCACTCTCGATTGCGCCCAACAGCGTGGCGGCGGTCTCCTCGATCCGGCGGCGCAATTCAGCCTTCTCCGGCACCACCATCTGCGCTGCCGCGGTCGGCGTGGGTGCGCGCAGATCGGCGACAAAGTCCGCGATGGTGTAGTCGATCTCGTGTCCGACCGCCG
>Ga0182024_10002448_pt1 | contig 45923 bp, 40 predicted proteins | sample P32metaG_FD_120480 | JGI IMG/M metagenome (GOLD analysis project Ga0182024, IMG submission 120480) | Permafrost microbial communities from Stordalen Mire, Sweden - P3-2 metaG (Illumina Assembly) | ecosystem: Environmental > Terrestrial > Soil > Wetlands > Permafrost | place: Sweden: Stordalen... | reverse complement strand
GGATTGACGCCATTGTTGCAAATGCCGGAGTGTTTTTGGCCAAAGCGGGACGGACCGAAGCTTCCGTCCTTTGCCACGGAGGGTGACGCTGCGGCCGTTGATGTCCATCGGACGGAGATCAAGAGCTTCGGAGACACGGGCGCCGGTATTGTAGAGGAGCGTGAACAAGAGGTGATCGCGTCTGCCGGACCAGGACTTCGCCGTCGCACCGAGAATGGCGGCAACCTCCTCCCGAGACATAAAGCCGACCTGGCGCCGGATAGTTCGTTTGGTCGGGATCGAGAGAATCCGCTGGAGCGACGCCAAGAAATCCGGCGCGGTGTAGGCCAGGGCGAAGCGGGCGAAAGCGCGGATGGCCGCGAGCCGAAGATTACGGGTTTGCACGGTGTTTTTCCGTGCCTGTTCCAGATGATCGAGGAAAGCGAGGACGGCCTCGGCGGAGCAGCTCGCCATCGTGAGCGAGTCGATGGAAGTGCCTTGGTGGGAGGAGAGGAAGTTGAGGAAGAGGCGGAAGGTATCGCGATAAGTGGCAACCGTGCGGGGGCTGAGGTTGCGTTGCGCGGTGAACAAAGTCGTGAAGCAGCTTATCCTGCTCTTTGAGCACGAAGCCAAGGGATCGACGGCCGGCCAGGTAGGACTCGACCCGGGAATCGGGCGATGCGTTCATACCGGCCAGGGGCGCGCTAATGCGCGCAGCCCATTGAGGTCGAGGTGGGTGTAGCGCCGGCTCGTCTGAATCCAACGGTGGCCCAGCAGGTCGGCGATCTGCTTCAACGTGGCGCCCCGGCTGAAAAGGCGGGTGGCGAATGTGTGGCGCAGTCGGTGGGTGCCGGCTCGCGCGTCAGGAAATCCGCAACTGCGGTAAAGGCGACCAGTCATTCCGGACAGCATCGCGGGAAGGAGGGGCTCGCCTTGACGTGCGCCATGCCGGACAAAAACGACCCCCGAATCGCTCGCGGGGCGCCCGCGCTTGAGGTAGCGACCCAGCACAACCTCGACGTGAGACGGCAACGGCAATCGCCGGAAATAGCCGTTCTTGACCGCCGGCACCGTCAACGTCGCGCCCGCAAGGTCCACGTCGGACAATCGCAGACGAACGACCTCGCTCCGACGCAATCCGAGGTCGAGCATGCAGAGGATCATCGCATAGTCCCGCAACCCTTCGCCCGAGGTCTGCCTTTGGCATCGCCTTAATAAGCGGCGCCGTTGGGTTGCCGAAAGCACCCCGACGTTAGATGTTACCGCATAATTGGCGACCCTCGGAACCGCCAACTCGAACGAATGCGGACAGTCCCCGCGAAGATGAAGGTACCGAACAAATGCGCGCAGTGAACAAAGGGCGTGATTCGTACTGGAACGTTTCCAGCGGCGCGACAGATCGGAAGCGTATCGCCAGAAATCATGCGGCCGAACCAGCGACCAATCCGCATTGCGGCGCCCGAACTGCCACCCGAGGTACTGCTGGAGATGGAACCGGATGGCACTCCGAGTCGTCGGCGCCAAGCCGCGATGGGCGACCAGAAAGCGATCATAGTCTTCGATCAGGGGGGCCCACTGATACCGTGAGAGGACGAATTTTTTGCGCATAAGCCGCCCCGCGCATACGCCGCGGAACAGCTAGCCACACTTCCAGGCTGCCAGCTGAATAAAAACAGCTCAAGCATCCAGCGACCGCCGAATTATCCCGAGTTGAGGCCGCCCGGCTCCCTCTCAAATGCGGCCTGACGATCGGTCAACTCGGCATAATCTACTACTCGGGCTTCTACACCGCTGTTCTACACTTTGTCCGAAAAATGGGCAAAAATGGGATTCTTCTGGATTTGCGCAAAATCGTCCAAATTGCTGGGAATCACTTTCTAGGATACGTCGGATAAAGTGGGCGCAAATGCGAAAAACACCGCATTCGATTTTGCAGACCTCGGCCTTACCACTTGGCTACCGCGCCTTATTTTAGAGGACAGAACCTAACTCAATACCCGGTGGCAGAAGCCAACTGCAAGGATATTTCGGAGGGACCTGCCGGTGATTGCTCCGGCCTCACTTGAGCTCAATTGCACTGTAGGGACGAGAGGTCTCCAGAATTTTCGTCCACCATGAGAAGTCCTCCGGAGGACGTCCCTGGATTCTGCTCCTCATGCGTCGTGCGAAACGCAAAAGACTGTCTTTCATTCTTATAGAAGCAGGAATATTTAGCGAAACGACAAATCCTTGGGCGCGTCGGCGGCATTCGTCTCCCCTTATGATCCGGTAATTGATTTGATCCGTCCACAGATGGGTAACAATGGGCTTTTCTCGGCCGCTCATGAAATTACGTTCCGTGAAGGCAAGTGGAATCAGTCGCGTTTCGGCAGACAAACCGCTCTCATCTTTGGAATACAGGAGAAGGCATTCTTCGACTGATTCGACGATCCAATGATGATGAGGGTGACCGGGACGGACTGACTCCCTGTCTCTGATGCCCATGGTTTGCTCGGAAATTCTGGAAGGGCACTCGATGACACCTCGAACGGCCACGCGCTGCATCTCCCGAAGCAACGCCTCTGGTGCAGCAAGATCTTCAACCGTGTGGCCACAGACGACCAGGTCGAAGCTTTTTTGCGCAAACGGGAGGCTAAAATCCGGCTTCAGAAAGTCGGCTTGAAACCATGTGCTTTTCGTAAAGCGTTCATCGGGCATTGGCTCGAGAGACAGTTTCGCGCCCCTCGTCTCCCATGGCATCAAATCGACAACGTGCGTTGCGCGCGGCTCCGGCTTGAACCAGCCGCCGACATCGAGGATCGTCCGCGCACCGTGAAAAAAGTCATCCGGCAGTTTCATCGATTTACAAAGTATTCGGGACGTCCGGCTGGCCGGGGGCCAGACCAGCCCCCTGATCGTCAAGACGATAACCCCGGGTGAGCGATGCTCGCATAATTTGGTGATAATTTACATCGGAACATCGCTTAGCTTTCGATCGCGCCCGGTCTGGCTCTCGTGGGAACGGAGAAAGGGCCAAGCCCCAGATTCCTAAATTTGTGATTTAATCCGGCGGCTTCGGCATAATCACCAGCGGGGTGAGTTGGATTTGTCGAGTGCCAATCTTGGCCGTTATCGAAATGCAGATCTATGAATTTGCACGGCGGAATGGCTGGCCCAGAGCGTCAGGCAGCCAAATCGGGTCCATCGCCGATCGCGTGCGGAGAGGCGGACATAATATCCCCAAGGAAGTCATAAAACGCCGGTATCGCGCGGGGGTTCGCAATTTCTTGCGCCTTTACGTTCCCCACGCGGACCAGTGGCTCGTTTACGACAATTTTGGCGACGACCCGAATCTTGTCGTTCGCTCAATGGCGGATGGAAAGTTGGAGTTGCACGATCCAACTGCCTGGCGCAAGATTCTGGCTGCCGCAGAATGAAGCTGGATACCAAATTTGATTTCTTCGAAAGGGTAGATCGCGGGATTAAGCGCGGGGTCGCCCAGGCATTGGGCGGCCGCACCCGGCCTTACTGGGACTTGGCGATCTCCGCCGCGTACACCTGATTGCCGGCGTAGGAGTTGCAGGTGAAGATCACCCACTTCTTGTCGGGGGTGATCGAGACGTTCGGTTCGATGCCGCCCCGGCCGGTGACGTAGTTGTGCTTGGACATATTGGCGAGGCGCTCGTGGGTGACCGTGCCGTCGGGCTGGACGTGGAACACATTGATCCACCGGCCGTCGTTCGAGAAGGCGACCTGCGTCGGGTCTCCGCCGTCGTCGGCGAAGAGGCTGTAGTCGCGGGAGGTGTTAAAGTGGATCCCCCACCAGTCCCGCTTGATATGGTAGCGGGTCTCAAGGTGGGTGTCGATGTTCACTCCGGCGATCCAGAAATCCTGGCTGCGCGGGGTCTGCAGGTCGAACCACACCATTTTGCCGTCGAAGCCCCACCATTCGTGGCCGTTGATTTCCATGTCCATCGCGCGTTTGTGCATGAGCTGGAAGCTGCCGGTCCGGGCGTCGATGATCCAAGTGCGGTCGACTTCGTGCCACGAGCCCTCGTGGGCGTAGAGCAGCAGGTTGGGATCGGTGGGCGACCACTGTTGGTGATCGAGATTGCCGTATTGGTAGCCGGTCGTCTTGCGCTCGCCGGACTTGAGATTGATAAAGGTGTAGGCGGCGGGTGATGGACTTAGGGTGCGACGGGCGAGCCCTTCCTCCTTCTGGACCGCGTACCGCTGCTCGGGGGTGAGGTCACTCAGCTGTTTGCCTGGAAACATCCGCTGCAGCTGCGAAACATAGGGACGCTTGGGAGGTGGCGGCGTGTTACCGGTTGGGTCGACGGCGCCCGGAACGACGAAGAAGTTCCAGGATTCGTCGCAGCTGATGGTGGTGCTGACCGCATTGCGAATGAGCCGCTCAGCCTTGGTTTCGAGGTTGATTGCATAAACCGGTCCACCGCGGCCGCGCCCGAAACCCCCGCCCGGATTCCCGGGACCGCCCGGACCGCCTTGACCACCGGGGCTACCCGGACCAACTGGACTGCCAGGGCCGTTCGGGCTAGCGGGACCGGCCGCGCCCGGGCCTCCGGCTCCGCGAACCCCGCGGCCGGCGCCGCGCGAGACATAGACTTCGCGCGAACGCCGGGCCATGATCGCTCCGCCGCCTTGGGCGATGATGTCTGCTTTTACCGGCTCTTGCCCGAGGTGGGTGAGGTCGACCACCGCGACGCCGCTCGGGGTATTGATGATCAGCTTGTCGCCTTCGGGCGTGTAGGAGTTGTCGTGGAAATAGAGGGTACGGCTGCCGCGCTCCTGGGAAAGGCGGATGATGCGATGACCGGTGTCCGGATCGATCCAGTCGGAGGGGCCGAGGTCAACCGTGGGCTGGGCGGCCACGGGAGTCTGGGCGGAGCTGAAAGGCGCAAGGCACAGCAAGACGATCGCCGCCCGAACAGCTCGCGGCGGAAAAGGTAGGTCTAAAGCGGGGCGCAACGGTGGGGGTTTTTGCATAACGATCGGCCTTCGACGACGCACGGGCGGGACCGATTCAACATCTAACCTGGAAGGCTTGATGTGATCCCGCCGATCTGAGTCACCGAAGAGCCAGGTTGGTTTAGTATAGACGGATGCATCCTCGAAAAGGTGCGCCCATTGCCGAACGAAAATCGCGAGCGCCTGAACCGCGCACGCGATTTCGGCGGTTTGGCGTGCGATTGCGGCGGAGGCGCGGCCGGCCAGCGGGAGACCAGACCTGACGATTCTGGTTTTATTTGGAGCGAAGATATGTTCTCGTCGGCAACCCCAGCCATGAAACGACCGCTCTTGATCCATGGTCTGCTCTGGGCGTTATGCGGTCTCGGGATCGCGGGCATACTCCACCTCGGCCGCAATCTGCCGCCGATCCCGGCATCGCCCGGTCCCACGGTCGCCGGCGGCATGGCGCACACCGGGCTGACCTATCCGGACAACCTTGCCCGTTCGCTCGGTCGGCTGCTGCTGCAATTCGTGGTCATCGTGGCAGCCACCCGGACGGTTGGCTGGTTCTTTCGCAAATCTGGACTCCCCACCGTCGTGGGCGAAATCACCGCCGGCATCCTCCTCGGACCATCGCTGCTCGGCTGGCTTTGGCCCAGTGGGTTCAACTTCATCTTCGCCGCGCAGTCCGTCGACATCCTCCGGCTGTTCAGCCAGGTTGGGGTGACCGTATTCATGTTTGTCGTCGGCATGGAACTGGAGGTCGAGCACGTGCGGGCCAATGCTCGCGCGGCGATCTCGAACAGCCAATTCGCCACCCTCGTGCCGTATTTAGGCGGAATGATTGCGGCGGTTTTCCTGTATTCCCACTATGCGGGCCCAGGCACGAGTTTTCCCGCCTTCGCATTTTTCCTGGGCATTGCCATGAGCATCACCGCCTTTCCGGTGCTCGTGCGGATCTTGGAGGAACGGGGGATGGCGAAAACGCCTCTGGGCAGCGCGGCCATCGCTTGCGCCGCGGCCGGCGATGCGGGCGCCTGGATCATTCTCGCCCTGGTGGTTGCGTTCACCCGGGGAAGGGGGGTGGGCGCGACTCTTTTCAAGCTTGGGCTGCTGAGCGTCTTCGTCACGTCCATGCTGGTATTTGTCCGCCGCTGGCTTCCCCGCTGGCTGGGACTGGACCTAGTCAAACGGGGAACGATTACCCGTGGAACGGTCGCCGCCGTGTTGCTGCTCATGACCGCCTCGGCGCTGGCAACTGAAGCCTTGGGCATCCACGCGCTCTTTGGGGCATTTCTGGCCGGGACGATCATGCCACGGCAGGGGGTGGTGCGCGACTTTCTGGTCGGGCGAACTGAAAAGTTTATCGGCCTGCTGCTGCCGCTGTTCTTCGCGTTCAGCGGATTGCGGACCCATATCGGACTGCTTGGCAATCCGAGCCGCTGGCTACTCTGTCTCGTCATTGTCGTGATCGCCACCGTCGGCAAACTGGGCGGCACTATGCTCGGTGCCAGATTGAACGGGATGGGATGGCGAGACGCTTTTGCGTTCGGCTCGTTGATGAATACGCGGGGCCTGATGGAATTGATCGCGTTGAATATCGGCTACGACTTGGGCGTATTGTCGCCCAGCATTTTTGCCATGCTGGTGCTGATGGCGCTGGTCACCACGTTCCTAACCGGGCCGCTCCTGAGCCTAGGCAATCACCTTCCCCGCGCCGCCGTTTAGTCAGACGGACAGGCAAATTTGGCCCACGCTGTCGCCTCAGCCGGCGGTTTCGCTGTCGAGAAACAATCGATAAGCTGGGTTTTGGGTTTCGTCCCAGTAGGTATAGCCGAGCTGATCCAATATCCGACCCAGCTCCGCCCGGTGATCCGCGGGCACCTGGACTCCGATCAGCACGCGGCCGTAGTCGGCGCCGTGGTTGCGATAGTGGAACACGGTGATGTTCCATTCCTCCCGCAATCCTTCCAGGAATTTCAGCAGGGCGCCCGGGCGCTCCGGAAACTGGAAGCGGTAGACGATTTCGTCGCGCAAATGGTCGGCTCGGCCGCCGACCATGTAGCGCACATGGAGCTTCGCCAACTCGTTATCGGTCATATCGACCACCGCGTGCCCGGCGGCGCAGAGCAGGTCGATGATTTGCCGCTTCTCCCGATCGCCCTGCGTCAGCCGCACGCCTAAAAAGATCCGCGCCTGCGCCCCGCGGGCGTACCGATAGTTGAACTCCGTGATCGCCCGATCACCCAGCAGCCGGAGAAAAGCCCGGTAGCTGCCCGGCTGCTCGGGGATCGTGACCGCGAGCAGTGCCTCGGCGCGCTCACCGACTTCCGCCCGCTCGGCCACGTGCCGCAAGCGGTCGAAATTGACGTTCGCGCCGGAATTGATCGCGATCAGCGGGCCCGCCGGCGCCCCACCCTCCTGCACGTGGCGGCGCAGGCCCGCCAAGGCCAGGGCTCCGGCCGGCTCCGCGATGGCCCGCGTGTCGTCGAAGATGTCCTTGATCGCCGCGCAGATCTCATCGGTCGTGACCGTGATGATGCCGTCGAGCAGGTCGCGGCAGAGCCGAAAGGTTTCCGCGCCCACTTTCCGGACCGCGACCCCGTCGGCAAAGAGGCCGACCTGATCGAGCTCGACCGGGGCGCCGGCCGCGATGGCCGCCTTCATGCTGGCAGCGTCATCGGCTTCCACGCCGTAGATTTTGATTTCGGGCCGCAGGAATTTTACGTAGGCGGCAATGCCGGCCGCGAGGCCGCCGCCGCCCACCGGGATATAGATCGCTCCAATCGCCCCCGGCTGCTGCCGCAACAGTTCCCGGCCGATCGTGCCCTGGCCAGCGATCACGTCCGGATCGTCAAAGGGGTGGACAAAGACGTAGCCGTAACGTTCGGCCAATTGGACGGCGTGGGCTTGGGCAGCGTCGTAACCGTCACCGTGCAGGATCACCTCGCCACCGAAGCGGCTGACGGAGCGCACCTTGATCGAAGCGGTGGTGGTCGGCATGACGATGACCGACCGAAGGCCGAGCCGGGCGGCGGAAAGGGCGACTCCTTGGGCGTGGTTGCCGGCCGAGGCGCAAATTACCCCCCGCGCGCGTTCTTCGGCGCTCAGCGCGGCAATCCGATTGTAGGCCCCCCGGATCTTAAACGAGAAAATCGACTGCATATCCTCGCGCTTCAGCAGCACCTCGGCGCCCAGGCGCGTCGACAGTTGTTTCATCCGTTCGAGAGGCGTTTCTACCGCCACGTCATAGACGACGGCGGACAGGATGCGCCGGACATAGTCCTGCAAGTCGGCGGAGGAAATCATGACGGGGCTGGGATGGATTGGGCCCAATAAAAAGCCCTGAGCGGTTAACTCAGGGCTTCAGAAGATGGGACTCGCTGGAATGCGCGCGCGTCTACCTCTGCCCCGAGTGGGAGCCAATAATGATCGCCATGATCATAATCGACGGTGCAGATGGGAAACGCATGAGTCCGTACCTTGGCGGCGAACGGGCGCCATGTCAATTGCCGAGCTTGCGCTCGCAGGTTCGTGCGCCAATCCGCTTACCGTTTCGCCTTCGGCGGCCGTGAAGCCGCCGCCTCCGTCTTCGACTTATTTCGGGCCGGCGAGCTGTTCGGCGGCGTCGGGGCGGTTTGCCGTTTCATGGCATTGACCGCGTTGACATTGACTTGGCGGGCGTTTCCGGTGGGTTTCATGGATAAATGGGGTCGAAAGTAAGCTGTTGCCCAGGGTGGCCCGCGGCCTACGGATGAGCCGGGGCCGCGGGAATGGCGGCCGCTTTGACGTTGTGCTCGAGCGCGGCCGGCAACGCCTTCACGAATCCATTGTGGAGCATGCTGGTGATCGTCTTCCAGACGCCCACTTTCGAGTTGCCGAACTCGCCGGAGAAGGGAATGCGGGTCGCCAGCTCGTTCTCCGATTTGTTCTTGAGCACGAGCACCAAGCCGCTGGCCACGATCTGCCAGGCTTTCTGCATGACGTTGAGGTTCGGCTCCGTAATATCGCCGAACTTCACGTGGCCGAAAAACGGCTTCACGTAGCCCTCGAAGCGGCCGCCCCGGGCCGCCATTTCGGCGTATAATTTGAAGGTGCCGGCGTTGATCTGCACGCCGCCGTAGGCCTTGAGGAAGGGATTTAGCGCCGGCAAAAAGACGTTTTCGATCTGGCCGTGAAACTCAAAATGCGGTTTCGCGGCGAGCGGATCGGCGTCCGCCCAGAGTGAAACCTTGCCGTCGCCAATCGAATCGCCGGTCAACTCCAGATGGGCGGGAAACTGTGCGGTGTTGGCCGCCGGACGGTTGCGCAATCCCGCCGCGACGGCGTGGAGATTTTCGACGTAAATGTCGACGACCGGGTCCGCGGTGCGATCCAGGTAATGAATGCGCCCCCGATTGATGACCAGGTGGGTGATATCGATCGGGAAAATATCGCGGATCACCTGCTGCCAGGTGCGATCCACTTCCAGCTGGCTCGACGCCGGAGTAGCCGCCTTGACAAAGTTGATGCGGGCGTCGTCGATCACGATGTCGCTCACGATCTTGCCGTGAATCAGTTCGCGCCAGGCGAGCGAGAAATCGATGTTGGCGGCGGAAAAGTAGGGGTCGGTCTTGGATCCCTCGCGCTTGACGATCCGCAGTTCCCGCAGGGCATACGCGCCGCGCCACAGCGCGACGTGGACTTCGGCCACTTGGCCCCCATAGCCGGGCACGCGGTCCAAACGGCGGTTGATCTGGGACCGGAGGATTGCCGGCAACGCCAGCCGAACCCCGACGAATACGGCGGCGACGCCAATCCCGATCCCGAGCGCCTTGGACCATCGTCGCGCGCCGCGCGGAGGGGGCGCCACTTGCGTCCCGGGCCCCGCTGCCGTTAAGGGTACAACATTCACGTCGATTCACTGACCGGGAATACCCCCGATGGTGCCGCTCCCGGGTCGGATAGGCCCCCGCAGGCCGTGCCCGGTGCGGCCCGATGACTCGAACTGATGCGCTTACGGGCTGTCGGTGGGGGTGACCACCGGGGCGGTGGCCCGCCCAGCGGCGGCCTAAATCATGACCGCGAAACGAAAGTCGAGCCACGTCGCCGCCGCCTTTGTGGCGCCGATGAAAGCCTTGGGCGTTGCCCAAGCGCCGCCGGGCATTTGGCACTGCGAGGTCAAATATGACGGCTACCGCGCCGTGGCGGTGATCAACCGGGGTCACGCGGAACTGTGGTCGCGCAACCGCAAAGTCATGTCCCCCGATTACCCGGAAATCGTCGCCGGTCTGCAAAAGCTGCGTTGCCGCGCCGCGGTGCTGGACGGTGAAATCGTCGCCTTGGATGAGAAAGGGCGTTCGCGGTTTCAACTCCTGCAAAACCGCGGCCGGGCGGCCAAGCGGCCGACCTTGGTTTACTACCTCTTCGATTTGCTGGCGCGGGATGGCAAATCCCTGCTCCAGCTTCCCTGGGAGGAGCGGCGCGTCAAGTTGGGCACGCTCTGCCGCGGGGCGCCCCCGCCGCTCCAGCTCTCGCCGGTTTTCGATGTTGAGCCCCATGAACTGCTCCTCGCCGCTAGGCGTCAAGGACTTGAGGGGATCATCGCGAAGCACCCGAAGTCCGCCTATGAGGCGGACCGGCGCAGCGGCGCCTGGGTGAAATGCAAGGTGATCGCCGAGCAAGAATTTGTCATCGGCGGCTTCACGCTGCCCCGCCGCAGCCGGCAGCACTTTGGGGCGATTTTAGTCGGCTACTATCGCCGCGGCAAACTGCTCTATGCGGGCAAAGTCGGCACGGGTTTCGACCGCGCCTATCTGGCATCATTGCATGCTCAATTTCGGCGCCGGCAAACGAAGGCCTGTCCGTTCGCAAATCTTCCCATGAACGGGCGTCCCCGCTTCGGCCAGGGTATGACCGCGAGCGTCATGCGATCGGTCGGTTGGCTGACGCCGGATCTGGTCGCGCAGATCAAATTCTCCGAGTGGACGCGCGAAGGACTGCTGCGCCAACCGGTATTCCTCGGGCTGCGGACGGATAAGACGGCCAAGGGCGTGCGCCGAGAAGCGGGCGCGGTCTGACCGGAACGCCGGGCTCGCCGCTTAGCGCTCAATCGACCGGCGCGAGCTCTTCCACTGCGCGTCGTTGTCCCGGGCGATTTGCCGCATCGACCGGCCCGAAAGGACGGAGCGGTCATCTTGGCGCGGCGAGATCGGCTTCGCCGCTGCGTGCGACTTGGCGATCAGCCAGACCTCCTTGCCCTGCTCGCGGCGAATCCGAAACAGATGCCACTCCCCGCGAAGTTTCTTGCCCGTCAGCTTCAGCTTCAGATTGCCCGCCCCGAGGTCCCCGCCCAGCAGTTGATAGGTGCCGAGATCCCAGACCATCACGGTGCCGCCCCCGTATTGCCCCTGCGGAATGGTCCCTTCGAACTTGAGATATCCGATCGGATGATCCTCCACCATGAAGGCCGATCGCTTGACACCCAGTTCCGTCGCCAGGCCTTTCGGGACGGCCCACGATTTCAGCGTTCCCTCCATTTCGAGGCGAAAATCGTAATGCAGGTGGGACGCCGCGTGTTTCTGAATGACAAAACGGCCCCCCGGTCGCTTCCCGGCGCGGCGATGAACGGGCGCCGGCGGCGGTTCATGCGTTTGCGTGAAATCACGCTTCGCCCGATAACGAGCCAGAGCCGGAGCCGCCAACGCTCGGGCGGAGCCGAACGCCTTCGGCAACGATTGCTTCAGGGTCAGGACCGGCGCGAACAAATCCCCCCGCCGCTGGAGGCGCTTCCGGGCAGCGGCCGGGCTGAAAAACAGCGCGCGGCTGCGCTTGGTCGCCCTACAGCGGTCCAATTCCTCCCAAGTCACCGGCATCGAAACGAAGGGCAATGCGCTCTGGCCGCGCAGGGAGTATACCGCGACTGTCGTCTTCGCGGGCGAATTCTGGCTCCAATCAATCAGGACCCGGCCCTGGCGGCGGATTTTCGCCATGCGGCTGACCACGAGTTCGGGATGCTGTTGGGCGAGCAGCTCCGCGACGGCCTTGGCAAAGGCGCCGGTGCATTCGTAGGTGACCGGAGTGTTCAGGGGTACATACAGCTGCAGCCCTTTCGATCCGGATACTTTCGGAAACGACTTGAGAGCGAGCCCGTCCAAGATGCCTTTGATCAAAAAAGCGACGCCGGCGCAGGTCACCAAATCCCTGCCTTCGCCGGGATCGAGATCGAACACCACGGCCGTGGGCCGGTTCAGCTGCGGCGCGCGGTGGAGAAACGGGTGCAGTTCAATCGCCGCGAGATTCGCACACCAGGCCAGGGAGTAAGCATCTTCGATCAAAATGTAGTCGATCGCGCCCGGCGCGTGCCGCCGGGCAACCGCCAGGGTCTTGATCCAGGGCGGGGCAAATCGCGGGACATTCTTCTCGTAAAACTTCTCCCCGTCCACGCCGTCGGGAAAGCGAATCAGGGTGATCGGCCGGCGGCGCAAATGCGGCAAAATGAATTTCGCCACCCCGAGATAATAACTGACCACCTGTCCCTTCGTGAAGCCGTTCTGGGGAAAGAAGACCTTCGCCGGATGGGTGAATTTGACTTCCGGAATCGCTCGCTGGCGCGCAACCATGGCCGGGGACGAAATCGAACGCCTAAGCCGCGCGGGCGCGCCCCTTGCGCCGCTGCGACTTGGCCCGAGACTTGGCGGTGCCCGCCTCGGCGAGGCTCTGTTGGAGCACGGCCGCCAGGTCGATGACATTGGTGGCCGCCTTCGGCCGATGCCCGGCGGTGGGCAGCGCCTTGCCGCCGCTCGCGACCTTCTTATCGATCAGTTTCATCAGCGCGGAGCGGTATTCGTCCGTATAGCGGTCGGGGTCCCAATCCTCGCTCATTTGATTCACCAGCGTCTTCGCCATGTTCAGTTCGCGCGCGCCCAGTTTCTTTTCGGCTGGAGCCTTGATGGCCGTGCTCGGCACCAGTTCATCGGCGAAGCGCATCAGTTCGAGCACCAGCAAGTTGCCGTTTGCCTTGACGGCCGCGAGGTGCTGGCGCGTGCGGATGATCACCTTGGAAATGCCGGCCTTGTGGGTGTCCTGCAGCACCTGGCGCAAGAGGTGGTAGGGCCCGCTGCCGCCCTTCTGGGGCTCCAGGTAATACGGCTTGTGGAAGAAAATCGGATTGATCTGGGCCAGGTCGACGAAGTCGACGATGTCGATGGTGTCGGTCGCCTCGAGGTCGACCCGCTTGAAATCCTCGTCCTTCAACACGACAAATTTGCCCTTTTCGTACTCGTAACCCTTCACGATCTGGTCCCACGGCACCTCCTTCCCGTCGACGGCGGCCACGCGCTTGTAATTGACCGGGCTGAGATCGCGGCTGCGCAGCAGCCGGAATTTCAGTTCCTCAGTCCGGCTGGCGTTCTGCAGCGCGACCGGGATGCTCACCAGCCCGAAGCTGATCGATCCTTTCCAAATAGCCGGCATGGCTTAGCTCCCCTGCGATTTGCCGCCAAAGGTTTTCAACCTCGCCGGGCCGGGTTCCTCCCGTTCGACTTGTTCAAACCCGTCGGCGAACAGAATCGCGACGCTGATGGGGACGAAGGGGGATTTCATAGGGCGGACCCCGATTAAAATCGGGCTCGATAAAGTCACCGCTACCGTCTTCGCCCCAAGTGATTTGTTCCGCGGGCCGCCGGCGCCGCCGGGGAAATCCGCGCGTGTCAGACTCATTGCGGCAGATACCACCTCCGGCAAGGACCCCTTTCTCACCGCCTCACTGCCAACCCCAGAATAGCCGCTTGCCAGTTGCGCCCATCCGGGTCTGCGCCATCTTCCCCTCAACTACCCAAATCTAAATGCGCTCCGTCCCCTCCCTCGCCTTCGCCACGTTGCTGGCCGTTCTCACTCCGGTGATCGCTTCGGCCGATCCGGTCCACACCAAGGGACCGGAACCGCTCCAAGTTTCGCATGGGGAAACGATCAAGCTCGAGGACTACCTAGTCACCGGCAAGACGACGGTCATCGACTTCTACAGCCACTATTGCCCGCCCTGTATGGCGCTGGCGCCGCTCCTCGTGAAACTCCACCAAAGCCGCTCCGATCTTGCGGTGGTGGAAGTGGATATCAACCGGCCCGGCGTGTCGGGCATCGATTGGGCTTCGCCCGTGGCCGGGCAATACAAACTCGAATCGATTCCCAGCCTCTTAATTTACGGCCCGGATGGCACCGTGATCGCCAGCGGCGACAAGGCTCGAGAAATGGTGATCGATTGGATCCAGAAATGAGGTCGCCGCGCCCGCCGCCGCCGCCAGCACGGTCTCGCGCAAGTGCAGGCCGCTGGAGCCCTTGAGCACCACGGCCGAGAAGCACCGGCCGTCGGACGGCGTTTTCAGGTGCTTGTAGGGGTCGCCGGAAAAAGCGATGATCGGCAGGTCCGGCCACCGGCTCTTGACGAGGGAGGCCAATTGCACGCCGTCCATTTTTGGCATGCTAAGATCGGTCATTAGCACCGAGATCGGTAAGACGCTGTTTTCGAGCAAGTCGAGTGCGGCATGACCGCCGGAAGCGGTCACCACCTCGAAGCCGGATCGGCGCAAGCCGAGCGAGATGACCTCGCGCATGAAAGGTTCATCATCGACGTAAAGGATCGTCATGGTGGTAAGAATACGCCTTTCGACCCCGCCTCCGGCCCCCGGTTCGATTATTTTTGCGCTTCCGGTCGAAGGTCCACCGCCGCAGCAGCTTGGAGCAGCGGGCGCGGCTCTAGTCCGCAGTCTTGGCCGCGTGTCCGTTCAGCCCCGGAAACGGCTGCCGGCGCAGCTTCACCCCCGCCACTTCGTTGGCCAGATTCACCAGTTCGTCGATCAGGATGGCCGGATCCTCCTCGTACCGCAGGCGCAGGAAGTTTTCGTAAACCCGCGCGTAAGCGGACGGATCCCGCAGCCAAGTGCCGATGATTGCCGCGAAATCCTCCGGGCGCTCGATTTTTTCTGAAGCCGCGCCGTTGCGGAAAAATTTCCACGTTAGCTCTTCCTGCGGCATGATCCCGCCGAAGGCGTTAAAAATCAATGGACAGCGAAAGTGCAAAGCCTTCGAGCAGGTGGTCGTGCCGCCCCGGGTGACGATCGTGTCGCTCGCCTGCATCAGCAGGTGCACGATCTCGGAGTAGCCCTCCAAGTAGCAGTTAAACTCCGGGTGGTTGGCCCGCCAGTGCACCAATTCGTTGTAGGTCTCCTTGTTGCGTCCGCAAATTACGATCGCCTGGCAGCGGTCGGCGTGCCGCACCAGTTCCGGCAGCAGTGCGAAGTGATTGTTGGCGCCGTTGCCGCCCGTGGCGAGAAAGACGGTAAAAAGGTCCGGGCGCAGCCCCAGCCGCTTCTCCCGGAAGCGGCCCCGCTCCGCCCGGGGGATCACCTCCACATGGGCCCGCGGCAGCATCAGGGTGCCGCGGACGATCGCCCGCTCGGCCGGCATGCCTTTCTTGATGGCGTAGTCGCTCGCCGTCGGCGTGCGGGAAATGTAGAGATCGACGGAAGGCTCGATCCAGTTGCGGGAGTAGCCCCAGCCGCCGGAAAATTCCCCGCAATAGGTGGCGCAGCGGACTTGGTCCGCACCCAGGGTCTGGCGCGCCAGCTGAAAATAGCCGCGGTTGAGGCAGTCGTGAACGCTGAAGATCAGGTGCGGGCGGTACTCGCGCAGGACGGCGAGATAATAGCCGCGGCCGAAGGTGACGCCGCTGCGGTTGAGAAAGCTCAGCGCCTCGACGAAGGTGTAGAACGCCTTGTGCACCCACGGGGCCCCCCGCTGGATGCGGTTGTAGAAATTGACGCAGGCGCGGTTGAAGACCGAGGACTTTTCCAGCATCTGCTCGATGCGCACGTCCACCGCGTGGCGATAGAGCCGGAAGCACCACTCCGCAAACGCCTCGGCCCGCGCGTCATGGCCCGCCCCGGTGCTCGAAGTGAGGACGAGGATGCGAAGTTTCGACACGGGACAAGGAAAACCAAGCGCCGGAACTCAGCGCGAGCCGAAATACCGGGCCGAGGCGGCGCGCAGCCAGGAGACGGGGACCAGCCGGGCCCACAGCGGCGCCAGCGCCGTCTGGAACAATGAGCCGGAACGGACGACGCCGGTCCGCGGCCGCCGCAGCGCCCGGCGCAGATCGGCGGCGGCGCGCTCCGGCGCGGGCGCGCCTTGCAGATTGGCCTCGAGCGCGTCCCAAGCGGCGGCCATGCCGCCGGGCAAGGGCGCGAGAGGCGGAGTGGTCTGCATGGCTCGGTTAAACCCCGTGCGGTAGTCGCCCGGGCGGAAGTCGATCACGATGATCCCGGTCCCCCGGCTTTCAAACATCAAACTTTCGCTGAGGGCGGACAGCCCGGCCTTGGCCACATTGTAGCCGCTCATGTAGGGCAGCGGAAATTCCGCGGCGAGAGAGGACACGTTGACCAAGGTGCCGCGCCCGCGGGCCGTCCAGACCCGCCATGCCACCTGCGTGAGGCGCAGGGTGGTGCCGAGCATCGCGGCGAGCTGCCCCTCCCAGGCCGCGCCCTCGATCGCCCCGAATTCCCCAAAAATTCCGTAGCCGGCATTATTGATCAGCAGGTCGAAGCCTGCGCCCGCCTCGCCGGCGGCCCGTTGCACGGCCGCCACCGCGGCCGGCCCATCGGCTAAATCGAGGACGACCGGATGAATCCGGCCCGGATGCCGCGCGCCCAGTGCGGCTAGCCGCTCCGGCTGCCGCGCGCTGGCCCACACCTCCACCCCTTCGGCCGCGAGCATGTCCGCAAACGCCGCCCCTAGACCGGAGCTGGCGCCGGTGACCAGGGCGGTGCGGTACCGGGCGGACAGGCGGGAGCCCATGGCGCGCTCAGACCCGCCGGAAGAGAATGGCGACGTTGGCCCCGCCAAAGCCGCTGCTGTTTTTCAGCACGACCGCCGGAGTCGCCGCCTCCGTGGTCCGCGGGATGTTCAAGCCCTCGCACGCCGGATCGAGCCGGCTGATGTGCGCGGAGCCGGGCACAAAGCCCTCCCGCATCGCCAGGGCGCAAAACCCCGATTCCATCGCGCCGGCGAGCGACAACCCATGTCCGGTCAACGCCTTGGTGCTGCTGACCAGGGGCTGGCGGGCCGCGTCCGGAAACACCGCGCGCAAGGCCCGCGCTTCGGAAATATCGCCGATCATGGTCGAAGTGGCATGGGCATTGACGTAGCCGACTTCGCCGGGCTCGAGGCGGCACTGCCGGAGCGCGTTCAGCATCGCCGCCCGGGAGCCCGCGCCATCGGGGTGGGAAATGGCGACATTGTAGCCGTCGGACGCCTGACCCCAGCCGAGCACTTCGGCATAGGGGGCCGCGCCGCGCCGCGCCACCTCCGCTTCGGTCTCCAGCACGAGCACGGTCGCCCCGCCCGTGCCGACAAACCCGTCGCGCGCGGCATCGAACGGGCGCGAGCCGATCTCCGGATCGGTTTGCAGCGAAAGGGTCCGCATGCCGGCGAAGGGCAGGATGGCATCCAGATTTCCGTCCTCTCCGCCGACCACAAACATGCGCTTTTGCCGGCCGAGCGTCAGGTCGTCGAAAGCGAAGCCGAGCGCATGGGCCGAGGAGGCGCAGGCGGAGGAAAAGCCGCAGGAGGCGCCCTGGATCTTGAAGGCGGCGACGAGGTTGAAATTCAGGGTGCCGACAATCGAAGAGACGATGCCCAACGGGGAGGTGCGCATGACCCCGAACTTGGCCATCCGCTGGTTATGGTAGGCGGTGAGAAACGGGGAGCCCCCCGAGGCGGCGTAAAGGCCCGTGTCCCGGTTGGACACGTCGGCCTCCTCCAGGCGCGCGTCGGCGATCGCCTGCAGAAAAGCGCAATGGGCGTAAAGCCCGTGGGGCGCCATCGTCCGCAGGACGTCCCGTTTGACCGTATACTGCTCCGGCCAGGTCCATTCCTCCGGATCGAGAAAATCGGTCCCAAATCCCTTGATCGTGCCCACGAGTTTGCAGGGGATCTCCGGCTTCTGAAACGGCGGATAAAGCTCAAATCCGTGCCGCAGTTCGCGCAGGCTCCGCGAGACGCTGGCAGCGTCGTTCCCGATGCTGGTGATGAATCCTAGACCAGTGATGAAAACTCGAGGCATGCAGGAATGAGCGCGGGACGGCTAGCCCATGGCCGAAGAACCCGGCGCGGGGTTAGGCCGCCGATCAAGACATATCCCCGGCGGCGGTCAACGCGGCAAGCGCCCGCCCCGATGCGCCGATCAGGCATTCACGGCGGCGTGCAAGGGCGAAGGCGACGGGGGCGTCGGCGCCACTGGCGCCACCAACTCGTCCGCCGCCGGCTCGGGGGCGGCCGGGCGGGCTGCATCCACGAAGCCAAAGGTCATGGTGATTTCCTCGGCGATCACCGCTTTTTCCTGGCCCACCCGGATCGCGCCTTCGAAGGTCGCGAGTGGCATTTTCATCCGCTTGGGTTTGATCGAAAGGGTAAGGATATCGCCCGGCCGGCAAATCCGGTGGGCGCGAACGCCCTCGCAGCCGGTGAAGAAAATCGTGTTGTTGCCGACCACTTTACCGGGCTCAGTCGGCGCGCCTTCCAATAGGTACAAGACCGCCAGCTGTCCCAAAGCTTCGAGCATGATTGAAGCGGGCATGACCGGATTATCCTTAAAATGACCCTGCAGGAAAAACTCCTGGCCCGAGATCTTGTACTTCCCATTCGCGCCGGTTGAGCTGACCGACGCCTCATTGAGAAAGAGGAAGGGCGGCTGGATCGGCATCACCGATCCGATCTGCTCAATCGGCAGGAATTTCGTCGGTTTGGGCAGCGTCAATCCCCGGATCTTACAGTCAATAAAGGTCTTAACATCCCCGACCGCGCGGAGATTGCGCAGCTCGTCGTTGTTGATCGTGAGCTGCAGCACGTCTTCGACCAAAATGACAATTTCCATCATCGTCAGCGAATCGATGCCCAGGTCCTCGATCAGCCGCAGGTCGTCGTCGGCGTCCTTCAACTTCGTGCGCAGATCCGGCTCCACAAAGCGCTCGATAATGCCGATCACGACTGCTGGAACGTGTTCGGGGTTACCGGTTTTACGGTATTGGACGGCCGCTTCGAACGCTGAGGGAGAGCAGCGCTTGAGCGCCTCGCGCAGGGCGGTCTCGTCTTCGGGTCCAAACGGCTTCGCGAGCGCCACAAAGGGTTTGCTGCCGCCCGGATCGGATTGAGCTGCTTCGGCCATGGTTTCGTCCTTGGTATGTTGTAAGGCGAAGGAAAGTAAACCCCATTCTTGGCCGCGCCGGCGCGGCGTTGTCCCCGCTCCGCGCCGGCACACTGGCCGCGTTCCCCGCGCCCCCAGGGCGGAATATTACGGGAACTGCGACTTCATATCCCGCTGGAACTTAAGGACTGGGCGCATTATCTATACCCACTATACGCTCTTCGCCCTCGGTTCGCCGCCAGGCTTGCTAGGGGATTACGGATTTGTAACCTCTCGGTTTTCAGCCACACACACACCACTGCATGAATGGAATTGCTCCGTCCCCCTCCCTCCCGGTGTACCTCATTACCCATGAGTTTTATCCCGTGCGGGGGGGTATCGCGACGTTCACCGAGGAGATTGCCAAGGCGAGCGCGAGCCTAGGCTACGATGTCGAGGTTTGGGCGCAATCTGCCCCGCCCGACATTGAAAAGACCTGGCCTTTCCGCCTGCGCCGGCTGCCGCTCAAGGGTACCCATGGGCTGCTCTGCCAATTGCGGCTGGCGCGCGAACTGGTCGCCAACCGCCGGCGCCTCCGCCATGCGACCGTCTATATGCCGGAACCCGGGCCGATGCTGACGATGATGCTTTTGCAGTTTTTCCATGCGTTTCGGCCCAAACGGCTGGTGCTCACTTTCCACGGCTCGGAAATCCTAAAATTCGCCCGCAGCCCCTTTCGGCGCTGGTTGGGCCGCCAGTTGATCCGGCGCGCCACCCGGATCAGCACCCTGAGCACGTATACCCAGGAGCTCCTTCTCACCCACTTTCCCGAGGCGGCCGACAAGGCGTTCCTGACCCCGGGAGCGCTCCGCACTGATTTCATGGTCGTCCCGCCCCGGCCGGAGCGGACCCAGGGGAAGATCATTATCCTGACGGTGGGCCGTTTTCATCCGCGCAAGGGCCATTTGCTGACCCTGCGCGCGCTCCAGATGCTGCCGGCGGAAGTGCGCGGTCGGCTCGAATACTGGATCGTCAGCGGCCAGAGCAAGGGGCGGTACGAGGGCAGCGTCCGGGCCGCCGCCGCGGCCCAGCCCGATTTGGCCGTGCGCTTTTTCGGCAACTTGCCCGACGAAGAGCTCGCCCAAGTGTACGACTGCGCGGACATCTTCGCCATGACCAGCGTCAATCTGGGCGACAGCATTGAGGGCTTCGGCCTGGTGTACCTGGAAGCGGCCGCCCATGGCCTGCCGGTCGTGGCTCACGATGTCGGCGGGGTTTCCGAAGCGGTGGCCGACGGCAAGACCGGATTCCTGGTGCCCCCCGAACGCCCGGCACAGCTGGCCGCCGCCTTCGAAAAATTGATTCACGATCCGGAGCTGCGGCGCCGCATGGGCGCGGCCGGCCGCGAATGGGCGGGCCGCAATTGCTGGAAGCAGTCGGCGGCGGCGCTGTTCAGTGCCGCGAGCGCGGCATGATCCGCTCCTCGGCCCAGGTGACGGTCCGGTACGCCGAGACCGACATGATGGGCGTCGTCTATCACGCGAATTACTTTCCCTGGTTTGAGATCGGCCGCACCCTGCTGCTCAAAGAGATCGGCGTCCCGTACCTCCGGCTCGAGGCGGAGGGCTACCGGCTCCCGGTCCTGGAAGTGACCGCCAAGTATCTGCGGCCGGCGGTCTACGAGGACACGGTGAACGTCCGCACGCTCCTGCGCGAGAAGCCCCTGCTGCGGATTCGCCTCGAGTATGAGGTTTGGCGCGGCGAGGAGCTCCTGGCGACCGGCACCACCGTCCACGCGTTCATCGACCGCGACGGCCGGCCGGTCCGGCCCCCGGCCTGGGCGGCCGCCAAGTTGAATGCGGCGTTCGCGGCCGGACCCGCCTGAGGGGCGCCGCTCAGGCCCGCGGCGAATGCGCCCGGGCAAAATCCGCCGACTCGCGGGTCCACACCCGCAGCACATGGGCGACCACCTCGCGCAGCGGGCGCCCGTCGGTCAGCACCAAAGTTCCGGTCCGGCGGTAAATCGGGTCGCGCTCGGCAAAGAGCGTGCGCACGCGCTCGGCCGGATCGGCCACCTGCAGCAGCGGCCGGTTGTTCTGGCGCGCGGCGCGGGCGAGGATCGTCTCCAGGGAGGCATGCAGGCAGACCACGACGCCGCGCTCCCGGAGCTGGTCGCGCACGCCCGGCTGCACCACCAGGCCGCCGCCGCAGGCGATCACCGCCCGCGAGCCCGGATGGCCGTGCGCCACGAATTCCAGCTCCATCCGCCGGAAGGCCGCCTCCCCGTCCTGGGCGAAGATCTCCGAGATCGTGCGGCCGGTCTGGCGCTCGATCTCATGGTCGCTGTCGAGGCAGGCAAAGCCCAGCCGCTGCGCGACCGCGCGGCCGACCGTGGTCTTGCCCGTGCCCATGAAGCCCACCAGGTAGAGATTTACGTCCGCCGCATTCATCGCATCGCAGCGTGATGAAATGGCCGGAGCGCCGAATCCGATCGGCGCTTTAGCCCTGCGGCGCGCCGGCCGGAGCGGCCGGGACGGGCATCGGCGCGGCCGCCGGGGCCGGCGTCGGCTTGATGTCGAGGAGTTCGACGTCGAAAATCAGGGTCGAGCCCGGCGGAATCCCCGGCCGGCCCTCATCGCCGTAGCCCAGCTGCGGCGGAACGTAGAGCTTGATCTTGCCGCCCTTGCCGATCTTTTGAATGCCCTCGGTCCAGCCGGCGATTACCCCGTCGAGCGGAAACTCCGCCGGCGCGCCGGTCTTCACCGAGCTGTCGAAAACCGTGCCGTCCACCAGGGTCCCGGTGTAGTTCACCTTCACCGTCTCGGTCGGCTTGGGCGTCGTCGGGTCGCCGGGCTGCACGATCTCGTAGCGCAGGCCCGACGCCGTCGTCACCACGTTCTTGTTCTCCTGCAGCTTGGCAAAAAACGCCGCCGCGTCGGTGACGCTCTTCTCCTTCGCCTTGGCCAAAAACGCGGCCTGCTTCTTCTCCATGAAAGCGGCCATTTCCGGGCCGGCTTTCTGCAAATCAAAGGGCGCCTCTTTGCCGCTCAGGGCCTCGGTCAGGCCCTTCAGGATCGCGTCGATTTCGGTCGGCGAGAACTGGGCCTGGGTGAGGCCGACGCGCTGCGCGACGACCCAACCCACCTCTTCGCTCAGCTGCGCTTCGGTGAAAGCGGGCGCGACGGGCGCGGTCATCAGCGGGGCCGCCGGCGCCGGCGCGGCGGCGCTGGGATCTTGGGCGGAAGCGGCAGACACCAGGGCCAGGGAGACCAGCAGGGTGGTGAGGGTTTTCTTTGGATTCATGCGATAAAAGCGGGAAGCTGCGCCCGCTCCCGGGCAAATGCAACCAATTTACCGGCGCCGTTCCAGGCGGCGTACTCCCCGCTTGTCTCCGCCGGTTCGGCGCCCCATGTTCGCCCCTCCCTCATGAACGCCGATCAATTTTGGACGAGCCAGGATGGTCAGATATTGGCCCTTCGGAACAAGGATGAACGCACGGTCGCGCTGACCCTCGCGTTCTGGCCCCGGCATCCGGCGGAGTTCGACTTCATGAAGGCGCAGATCGCCGACCTGAAGTTCAGCGAGCGCAGTTCGCTCGCCCGCATCGGCATCGAGATGCTGCTGCAGGGGGCCCCGACGGTGGATGGCCACCGCCTGATCCTGGAGGTGGACGCCTTCATCTACGACCCCAGTTTCCCCAACGCCCCGTACTGGAAAAAGCTGCTCCGCCCCGGCACGCCGGTGGGGCGCCTGTTTCGGGCGCCGGCCGCGGCCAAGCTCTCGACCGAGGAGATCTGGAACGCGATCAAGTCCAACGCCCTCAAATTGCCGGACACGATCAGCATCGACCGCGACGGGCGCGTCTACCTGACCCCCCACCAGGTCAGCTACACCCTCAATCCGAAGCTCCAGCGCCTCAATTTTGAGCGCATCGTCAGCGGAGATGCCGGCCGCGCCTTCCTCGACCGGGTGCAGCTGCGCCACGAATCCTCGCCGCTGACCATCCCGCCGCACTCGGGCATTCTCACGAGCTGCTCCATGTATCTTAGAGAACACTACGTGGTGCTCAACCAAGGCGAGGGCAATTTCGGCATCCACACCAGCGCGCTCCTGCTGGATCCGATCAAGACCTTCGGGACCAATGTGATGCTCGAGATCTACAACACCGGCGCCCAGCCGGTGGTCAATCCCCTGGTCTCGGTCGAAATCTTCCGGGCGCCGGCCTTCACCGATCCGGAGTTCAAAACCCTGGCCCGCCGGCGCCAGCGCTTGCTGGCGACCGCCACCGACATGTTCAAGTGCCTGGACGAGACGTCGCCGCGCGACAGCGGGGAGGCCCATCCGAAGACCCGGATCCTGGTCCGGGGGCAGAGCGCCACGATGGAGAACCGCTCGGTCTTCCTCAAGGCGAGCGACGACTTGAAGAAGGTGGTGACCGAAAACGGCGGGGCCTGCGGGTACCGCACCATGATTCAGGCGCTGGACGGAGCCCCCGAGGATGCCGACACCCTGATCGTCGATTTCTTCCCCGACCTTCTGGAGCACATGGAGCTCGTCACCCGGATCGCGGACCTCCGGCTGAAGCGGATCATTTTCCGCAAGGCGTCACGGACCCACGGATACTTCCTCTCCAGCAACGCCCACGCCCGGCTCGACACCTTCGATGCGATCGGGATCCAGAACTACTGGTACGACGAATTGACCAAGGACCTCTACCTGCACGTCTACAAGAAGGAGCACGGGTTTTTCGTCCGCGAGGAGCTGAACCGCAAGTTCCAGGAGGCGACGATCGTCGCCTTTTACGGCTCGGCCATGGGCCTGGAGAAGGCCGACACCGACCGGATCTCCGGCCTGGTCGACCAGTTGGCCTCCTTCATCGGCCCGAACGTCGGCGTCCTCACCGGGGGTGGGGGCGGGGTCATGCGTCTGGCGACCGACCAGGCCCGGAGCAAGGGTGCCCTCACCGGCGCCTGCTTCCTCGAACTGGAGGCCCAGCCGCCGGAATTGGGCGTGGATTTCTTCAACACCTTTCAGGAATCCTCCCGGCACTTCCGCCAAAAATGGTTCGAGGTGGCCGATTTCTGCATCTTCAACGTCGGCGGGGTCGGCACCTTGGAGGAGATCGGCATCGAGATGTGCAACCTGAAGCTGGGCATCCGCCCGCGCGTGCCGTTCGTCTTCTTCAATTCCCGGTTCTTCGGCGACCTGCGCCGCCAGATCCGCGAGATGGTCCGCAGCAAGCGGGCGCCCGCTTGGATGCTGGATTACATTCTGTTCACCGACGATCCGAGCGAGGTCGTGGCCTTCTATCGCAAAAAACTCCGCGTGCTGTGACCCCCCTGCCCCGCTCCCTCCTGGTGGTCGGCGCCGGCGGCCGCGAGCACGCCCTGGTGCGGGCGCTGGTCGCCGCTCCGGGCCGGCCCAGCGTGATTTGCGCGCCCGGCAACGCCGGGATCGCCGCCGACGTGCGGTGCTGCCCGGTCGCGGCCGACGACGTGCCGGGCCTGGTCGCCCTCGCGCGGCGCGAGGCCGTGCAGTTTGTGGTGGTGGGCCCCGAAGTTCCGCTCGCCCTGGGGCTGGTCGACGCGCTGGCGGCGGCCGGCGTGCCGGCCTATGGCCCGAAAGCGGACGGCGCGCGCCTGGAAGCCTCCAAGATTTACACCAAGGAAATCCTGCTCAAATACGGGATTCCAACGGCCGCCGCCGCCATGTTCAGCGAGGCGGACACCGCGATCGCCTGGCTCCGCGCCCGCCCCGCGCCGATCGTCGTGAAAGCGGACGGCCTCGCGGCGGGCAAGGGCGTCGTCGTAGCCGCGAGCCACGCCGAAGCGGAATCGGCCGTGCGCTCGCTCCTGGCCCTGCGCAGCGGCGCAGGCGCGGCGCCGGGACGCATCCTCCTGGAGGATTGCCTCACCGGGGAGGAAACCTCGCTGCTGGTGATCGTCTCGGGCCGCGACTACCTCATATTGCCGACCGCCCAGGATCACAAGCGCATCGGCGACGGAGACACCGGCCCCAACACGGGCGGCATGGGCGCCTGCTCGCCGGCCGCCGTCGTCACCCCGGCCCTCCTGGCCCAGATCGACAAAACGATCGTCCGCCCATCCGTGGACGCGATCGCCGCCGAGGGGATCGATTTTCGGGGGACGCTCTTCATCGGCATCATGCTGACTGCGGATGGGCCGCAGGTGCTCGAATACAACACCCGGTTCGGCGACCCGGAAACCCAGGCGGTCCTGCCCCGGCTCGAGTCCGACCTGCTGGCGCTCCTCTGGGCCGCCGCGCAGGGGGAATTGGCCGGCCTCCGCCTGCGCGTCCGGCCCGAGCCCGCCATTTGCGTCGTGATCGCCGCCCGCGGCTATCCCGATGCCTACGCGCAGGGCGAGGCGATCGGCCTGCCGGCTGCGGCCGATCTTCCGCCCGAAACCGCCATTTTACATGCCGGGACCGCCCGCGACGCCGCCGGCGGCCTGGTGTCGAGAGGGGGGCGAGTCCTAGGAGTAGTCGCCCTGGCCCCTAATCTGCGGATGGCGGCGGCCCGGGCCTATAGCGCCTGCGATCGGATCCAATTCGCCGGCAAGATCTTCCGCCGGGACATCGGCGCGCGGCAGTTCGACCGCGGCTGACGCGGTGGCCGGTCGCCAGACCAAAGTTTGCCTTCTCCCGGGGTCTGCCTATCAGTTGTTTCGACCCGATGCGGATTCCACGCCTGTCCCTGACTTTCATCGCTCTCGCCTTTTGGGGGGCCGCTGTGGCGGCCCCAGCCGCCCCCATCGAACGGGACCTCGGCCAGGGCCTCATCTACTTCCGCGTGCACCATTTGCCGGAGGATTTGCCCGCCGCCAGCGGCGGCCCGGGGAAGCCGTGCGTGCTCGACCTGCGGTATGTGACCGGCGATTCGGCCCGCAGCGCCCTCTTGGTGCGCTGGCTCAAGGCGCGCGCCACCGCCCGGGCCCCGGTCTTCCTCCTCGCCAATCAGGAGACCGCCCCGGCGCTCCTCACCCCGTTTTCGTCCGCCGATTCCATCGCCGGATTGGTGATCCTCGGCGCGGGTGCCCCGGGTTTTGCGCCCGACATCGCCCTGCCGATCACGCCGCAGGAAGATCGCCGGGCCTATGAAGCGATGGAGCGGGGAATCACCGTGGATGCCCTCCTGAACGACTCGCCGGACAAGGTGCGCAACGACGAGGCGCGGCTGGCCAAGGAGCACCTGCAGGATGGCGATCTGAGCGACCCGCCGGCCGAGGCCGACGCCGGGGCCGCCGCCAAAACGCCGCCGCCCTTGATCGACGCGGTGCTGCAGCGGGCGATCCAGCTGCACCGCAGCCTGCTGGCCATGCGGCGGCTGTAATGGCGCCCGTCCAATCCCGAGGCTTTCCTTTTGGGCGAAAATCGTATCCCGTTGATCTTCGGATGTCGGCGCCCAAGTACGTCCTAGTCGTTTGCACGGCAAACATCTGCCGCAGCCCGATGGCTGCGGGGCTGCTGCGTCACGCGCTCGCGGGCCTGCCCGAACCCCTGCGCTCCGTCGGGGTGATCTCGGCCGGGGTGTCCGCCCGCACCGCCGAACCGGTCACCGAGCATTCCGTCACCGCCCTCAAGAAAGTGGGAGTGGACATCACCGACCATCTTAGCCGCCCGATCACCCAGAAGCTGCTCAACGGCGCCCTGGCCGTCTTTTGCATGACCGATTCACACCGCACGATGATCGCGGCGACGGCCGACCCGGTGCCCCGGCATCTGCTGCTGTTCCGCGAGTTCATGCCCGGCGACCGCGAAGTCCCCGATCCCTACGGGGGGCCGCTCAAACTCTATGAATCGGCCCGGGATGAGCTGGTCGAAGCGGTCCCCTCGGTCGTGGATTTTATCCAGACGCAGCTCGCCCGGGGTTGAGACTTGGATTCGGATTGCGGCCCCCGCGCGAAGCGCTTGGGCTCCCCTCTCCACCCATTCATTTTCCCGCCGCTTTCGCCTTTCCCATGCTGAACTCCGCCCCGCTCTCCCAACTCGATCCTGAGATTTATGCCGCCGTCGCCGGCGAGCTGGGCCGCCAGCAAAGCCACATCGAGCTGATCGCCTCCGAGAACTTCACCTATCCGGCCGTGCTGGAGGCCCAGGGCAGCACCCTGACCAACAAGTACGCGGAGGGCTATCCGGGCAAGCGCTGGTACGGCGGCTGCGAACAGGTGGACAAGGTCGAACTCCTGGCGATCGACCGGGCGAAGCGGCTCTTCGGCGCCGAGCATGCCAACGTGCAGCCGCACTCCGGCTCGCAGGCCAATTTCGCGGTGTACACCTCCGTGCTCCAGCCGGGCGACAGGATCCTGGCGATGAACCTCAGCCACGGCGGCCATCTGACGCACGGCAATCCGGCCAATTTCTCCGGCAAGCTGTATCAGGTCGTGGCCTACGGGGTGCGCGAGGACACCCACCTGATCGACTACGACCAGCTGGCCGAGGTCGCGCTGCGCGAGCGGCCGAAGATGATCACCGTGGGGGCGAGCGCCTATTCCCGCGTCATCGACTTTGCCCGGATGGGCGAAATCGCGCGGGCGGCCGGGGCCTTCCTCTTTGCCGACATCGCCCACATCGCGGGCCTGGTCGCCTCCGGGCTCCACCCCTCGCCCGTGCCCCACGCCGACTTCGTCACCACGACGACCCACAAGACGCTGCGCGGCCCGCGGGGGGGCCTGATCCTCTGCCGGACCGCCCACGCCAAGGCGATCGACTCAGCCGTGTTCCCCGGCGCGCAAGGGGGGCCCCTGATGCACGTCATCGCCGCCAAGGCGGTGTGCTTTGCCGAATGCCTCAAGCCGGACTTCAAGACTTACTCCGCCCAAATCATCCGAAATTCCCGCGCGCTCGCGGCCGCGATGACGGCCCGCGGGTACCGCGTCGTCTCCGGGGGCACCGACAACCATCTCTTCCTCGTGGACCTGCGCGGCAATCTGCCCGAGCTCACGGCGAAGAAGGCGCAGGAGACCCTCGATCTGGCCAACATCACCTGCAACAAGAACACCGTGCCCTACGAGACCCGTTCGCCGTTCCAGGCCTCGGGCATCCGCCTGGGCACGCCCGCGGTCACGACCCGCGGCCTGATGGAGGCCGACATGGCGGAAATCGCCGCCTGCATCGATGGCGTGCTGCGCGCCATCGGCATGACCGGCGAAGCCGAGGCCATCGCGGCGGCCAAGACGCGGGCCGTGGCGCTGATGAGCCGCTATCCGCTGCCCTATCGTCTCTAAGGATCGCCGTGGCCACCGCTCCCGCCTCGCCGTCCGCCAAGCCTGTCCGCGCGCTCTCGCTCGGCGTCATTTTCCTGACGCTGTACATCGATTTGGTCGGCTTCTCGATCATCTTCCCGCTCGGACCGAATCTGATCGATTACTACCTGCGGGTTGACGGGCGGACCGGCGTGCTCGGCTGGCTCCTCGCGCAGAGCACCGCGATTGCCCACGCGCTCGGCCGCGATGACGCCTTCGCCGCCGTGCTGTTCGGCGGGGTGGTCACCTCGTTCTTTTCGATCCTGCAATTTGTTTTCTCCCCGATCTGGGGCGGCCTCTCCGACCGCCTCGGCCGCCGCCCGGTGCTGCTGACCACGGTGGCCGGCACGGCCTTGGGCTACCTCATCTGGGTGTTCAGCGGCTCCTTTTGGCTCTTCCTGCTCTCGCGTCTGGTCAGCGGCGCGTTCAGCGGCAATCTCTCGGTCGCGACCGCGGCGGTGGCCGACGTCACCACTCGGGCGGAGCGCTCGAAGGCCATGGGCGTCGTCGGCGCGGCCTTCGGCTTGGGTCTGGTGACTGGGCCCACCCTGGGCGGGATGGCCGACGCCCTGCATTGGAATTTTCTCACTGGGCATCCGGGCCTCGCGCGCTGGGGCATCAACCCCTTCTCCGTGCCCGCCCTGATCGCGCTGGTCATGTGCCTGGTCAACCAGGTCTGGGTTTACCGGCGCTTCAAGGAGACGCTGCCGCCCACGGCCCGCGCGGGACTCACCGACACCCGCGTGCGCAATCCGCTGCGGGCGATTCTCATGCTCGACAACGCCAATGTGCGGCGGGCCAACATCGTCGCCTTCACCTATTCAATCGCCTTCGTAGCGATGGAGACTTCGATCACCTTCCTCGCCGCCCAGCGTTTCAACTACGGGGTCACCCAAAACACGAAGCTCCTCGTCTGGCTCGGCTTCTTCTCGATCCTGACGCAGGGCTACATTGTGCGCAAGGTGCTCAAAAATAAGGGCGAGGTCACGGTGCTCAATCTCGGCCTGGGCCTTTCGTTTCTGGGGCTGCTCACGATCGGCCTCGCCCCCTCGCCGTGGATTCTCTACGCCGGCCTCGCCGTGCTCGCCATTGGTTCAGGGCTCGTCAACCCCTCGACCAGCGGGCTCATCTCGCTCTACAGCGAGGCGTCGGAACAGGGCCGGGTGCTCGGCATTTTCCGCTCCCTGGGATCCCTGTCGCGGGCCATCACGCCGCTGCTCGCCGGCATCGTTTTTTGGGCCTGCGGCAGCACCACCGTCTTTCTCGCCGGCGCGGCCATCGCGATCGGCGCCCTGGCGCTCGCCCGCCGCCTGCCGCAGCCGGCCAAATAATGCGCGATGACTAAGGCGCCGCGAACGCCCACGATCGGCGGCGGCGCGGCCGCTCCCCGCCGCGCGCCGCTCTGGGTCGCCGCCCTGGCGGCGCTGCTGTTTGGCGGCGGCTGTTTTACCTGGCACCGCGAGTCGCCGCGGCCCGGCGCGACAAAGTTTGGCGCCGCCGTCGTGACCCTGCCGGCACGGCTCGTGGGCAACGCGCTCGTCGTCGAGGCGAAGTGGGACAAGTTCGGACCGTATCACTTCCTCATCGACACCGGCGCCAGCGTGACCCTGGTCTCGCCCGAACTCGCCCAGCGCTACCTCGCCGACGACGTGCCGACGCCCGGCACCCCACAGGTGCGCGTGCAGTCCTCCGCGGGCGCGACGACCCTCCTGCCGGCCACCGTGCTGAGCCGGCTGGAACTGGGCAAACTGACCTTCGAACTGGTCCCAGCCCTCATCTACGACTGCCGCGCGCTCACCGGCCAGTTCGGGATCAAGATCGACGGCATCCTCGCCTTTCCGCTCTTTCGCGAAGCGCAGCTGACCCTCGACTATCCGCACAGCCGCGTGATTCTGCGCCCGATCAACCAGCCGCACGCGCTGCCCGGATCCACGATCGCTTTCAACAACACCAACAAAAGCCCGCTGATTCCCGTGCGCCTCGGGGACCGCAGCTTCATCGTGCTGATCGACTCCGGCAGCGACGAGGCCTTCAGCCTCAATCCGGTGGGGCTCAATCCCAAGTTCGCGTTCGGGCCGGTGGAAGGACCGATCGTCAGCAGCCTGACCGGAGACTTGGCCGAGCCGGTGGGCCGGCTCGCCGACACGCTCTACCTCGGCCAGTACGCGGTGCCGCGGCCGGTCGTCGATCTCACGACCGACCTATCGGCTTTGGGCGGGGGCGTGCTCAAGTATTTTACCATCACGTTCGACCAGGAGCACGATGAGGTGACCTTTTTCCGGGACGCGCCGGATGCGATCGCCGTGCCCGGCCGCCGGAGCGTCGGACTCAGCTTTAGCCGGACACCGGCGTACTGGCGGGTCGTCGGCGTGCTGCCGGGTTCGCCCGCCGATCGGGCCAAAGTGGAACAGGGGGATCTGGTGACCCGCATCGATGGCCAACCGGTGACCAAGTGGGACACCCGGCGCTACGATCAGGCGATGGCGAACCGGGAGGACATCGTCCTCACGTTTCTCAACGGCACCCGCGAAACCGAAAAGCGGCTGACGGTAGCCGAGTTGGTGCCTTAGCTGGGCGTTAGGTGCGGCGCAGGCGAAAGGCGGCCGCCCCGTCGTGACCGCTTTCCCAGGGCACAGTGATCGTTTTGGCTTCCAGCGCAAAGCCGGACGCCCGCGCCAAAAACGCTGCCACCACGTGCTCGTTTTCCTCCGGATCGACGCTGCACGTCGAATACACGATTCTCCCGCCCGGCGCCACCAGGCGCGCCGCGGCCGCGAGCAAGGCGGTTTGCGCGCGAGCGTGCCGGCCAAAATCCCCCTCCTGCAGGCGCCATTTAACGTCCGCCCGGTGGCGCATGACGCCCGTGTTGGAACAAGGCACATCGACGAGCACCCCCGCATAGTTGAGCGGCTGACCCTGCTGGGACAGCGCCAGGCCCGGCTCCTCGAATAGGTTTCCGGGCACGAGCGCCGTCTCCACCCCGTGGATCACCGCCAGGTTTTCCCGCAAATGAATGAGCCGCTCGCCCGGCAGATCGAAGGCGACGACCCGGCCCGAGCCGGCCCGGTCGGCCATGGCGACCGTCTTGCCGCCGGGCGCCGCGCACATATCCAGGAGGATTTCTCCCGGCTGGGGGTCCAGCAGATCCACCGCGCACCGGGTGCCCGGATCCTGTACATACATGAGGCCCCCTTTGACCAAGGGCTCGACATCCGGCCAGCGGCCTGTCGGCACCTCCCAAAAATCAGGCCAGCGGGTTGGCCGTAGCCAATCCGGCGGCGGCCCGGCCGTTCCCGGCCGCCAGCGGGCATAAACGGGCGCGGGCCGCTGATTCCATTCCAAGAGCGCCCTGGTGGGCGCGGCCCCGAATGCCGTCAGCCAGCGGCGCACCAGCCAGACCGGATGCGAAAAATAGGCCGCCAGGGCGGCGGCCGGCGCCAGCGCGGGGGGAGGCGTCTCGGCCTGGAGCGCCGCCGCCAGGCGCCGGGCGACCGCGTTCACCATGCGCGCCTCGGCCGGGCTCGCCAGGGTCTTGGTCTGTTCAACCGCGTAATGCACGATCTTGGCGGTTTGGCCAGGAGCGGCCGGACTCTCCGGACCCGCCTCAATCAGCTCAAATCCAGCCACAAATAGGGCCGCCCGGGTCACAAACCGGGGCGGATGGGCGATCAATTGGGCCAAGGCGCCCTCCAGCCGGCTGGCGTGGCGGACCACCCCGAAGACCAAATGCTGGCACCGCGCCCGCTCGACCGAGGTTAGGCCCGGAGGCACCTCGTCCATGATCCGGTCGATCCGTTCGCGGTCGGCCAGCCACCGGGCGATCAGCCCGACCGCCGCCGGCCACGCCGCCGGAGGCGCCACCGGGGCATCAGCAAGCCCCATGACCCCCGCAGAGACGCGATTTGACAAGGTTCACCATTGTAGGCTCAACTCTTCGGTTTCTGCCCACTTTCACGCAATCATGAATTCCCCCGCTGTTTCAGCACTCATCACCAAGAACCCGACCCTTAAGGGGGCAAAGGCCAAACTGGAGGCCATGGAACCGGGCGCTTACGTGGTCCACCGGAGCTGGGGTTTTGGCCAAATCAAGGCCTATGACGAGTCCATTCAGCGTCTGACGATCGATTTTAAGGATAAGGCCGGGCATACGATGGATCCGGCATTCTGCGTGACCACCATGGAAGTGCTGCCGGAAAAGCATCTCCTAGTCCGGAAAGAGACCGAGGCCAATACCATCAACCAGCTGGCCTCCGACAATCCGGCCCAATTGGTGGTCGAGGCCCTGCAGGGGTACCCCAACCATGCCACCACCGCAATCGACCTGGAAATCACCCTGGCCCAGGTGATCGGCGAGGACAAATTCAAGAAGTGGTGGTCCACGGCCAAGAAGGCCGTCGCCAACGACCCGCGGGTCGCGGTGCCGGAAAAGAAGACCGAATGCTACGTCCTGCGCGAGACGCCGGTCTCGGCCGAGGATGAGATCTTGGAGCAGTTCAACAGCACCCGCTCCGCCCGCCGGCGCATCCTGCTCGCCGAGGAGCTAGTTTCGGCCTCCGAGCGCCAGGACACCAAGGCCGATCTGACGGCCGTCCTGAAGGGACTCGCCGATGCGGTCCGCGACAGCAATCAATTGGACGCCTCCGAGCGCCTCTATGGCGCCGCCGTCCGCGACGACCTGGCGAAACTCGCCGGGGTCGAGGCGGCGACCTTCGAGCCCACCCAGACTTCGCTGGTGGCGAATGCCCGCGACCTGCCCGCCATCGCCGAAAAGATTCCGGTGCAGTTCCAGGGCCGGTTTCTGGAGCTGGTCAAGGAGACCCATCCGATCGAGTGCCGGGACATCGTCTTCAACCTGCTCAAGGTCTCGCAGGGCAAGTTCACCACCGAGTGCATTAATTTCCTGGTCGACAATGGCTACGCCGACGACCTCGCGGCCTCGCTCAAGCGCTGGCAGACCGAGCAAAACCTGCGTGCGCCGGTCCTGCTGTGGATCGTCAAGAACCGGCACTCCAAGAAATTTGCGAAGCTGCTGAACGACCTGATCACCCCGCGCCTGCTGAGCGCCATCTTCTTTGGGATCGACTACGAGGCCCTCCAGGCCGCGAGCGCCCGGCGCATTCCGCTGGCCGACATCCTGAGCGAGGATCCGGACCTGATCGCCGACCTGCTGTCGACCGCCGATCCGGAAACGGCCCGCGATCTGGCGAATACGCTGCTCTTGAACCAGGGTTTTGAGGAACTGACCAAGAAGTCCCTTCTCGCCCGCTTCATCAAGATATTCCCCAACATCCAGTCGCTGGTGGCCGAGGCGGCCGAAGGCAAGGAGGAACAGCTCCTCGTGTCCCGCGCCAGCTACGACCGCCGCCGCGAGGAATACGAGACCATCGTCTCCAAGAAGATCCCGGAAAATTCCCGCGCCATCGCGTCGGCCCGCGAGCATGGCGATCTGCGCGAAAACTCGGAGTACAAGATGGCGAAGCAGGACCAGCAGGTGCTGATGGCCCACAAGGCCACGCTCGAGCGCGAGCTCGCCCGGGCCCGCGTCACCGATTTCAAGGACGCGCCCTCGGACCAGGTCGGCGTCGGCAGCGCCGTCGAAGTCCGTCACCAGAGCGGCGACAGCCTGAAGTACAGCATTCTCGGCGCCTGGGACAGCGATCCGGCGAACCAGATCATCTCCTACAAGACCCCGCTGGGGAGCGCCCTGCTCGGCAAGCGCGCCGGCGACACGGTCAAGGTCAAGACGGGGGCCGCCGAAGAGGCCTACACGATCGTCACCATCAGCCGCTACTCGAACGCCCCCTGAGTTCGGGATGGAGGTTTTCCTCAAAGGCCTCATCGCCGGCTTCATCATCGCCGTGCCGTCGGGGCCGGTGAGCGTCCTGTGCTTTCGCCGGGTGCTCACGCAGAGCCGGCTGGTCGGCTTGTTTACGGTGTTCGGGGCGGCCACCGCGGATGCGATCTACGGGCTTTTGGCGGCCACCGGCCTGACCGCCATCACCCACACCCTGCTCACCCACCGGACCCCGCTGCGCATCTTTGGCGGGCTCCTCATGCTGTACCTGGGAGTGATGATGTGCCGGGCCAAGCCGGCGGAGCCCAGCCGCGAGGACCGCGCGGGCTCCGGGCTGGTCAGCGCCTATTTTTCCGCCTTCGTTCTGATGATCGCTTTTCCGCCGATCATCCTTTCGTTCCTCGTCGTCTTCGCGGCGATTGATCTGGGGGCCCATCATGCGGGCGTCCTCGAGGCGAGCTGGCTCGGGGCCGGCGTCTTCCTCGGTTCGGCCGCCTGGTGGCTCGTGTACAAAGGGGCCTCGCGCCTCTTCGGCGAGCGCCTCAAGCAGGAGGGCCTGCGCAAGATCGACCTGGCCGCCGGGCTGCTCATCTGCGCCTTCGGGGCTTGGAACGTCGGCGCAGCGATCTTCCGCCACTGACCGCCCGCCGCCCGGGTTTCAGTTGAGCGTTGAGTGTCCGGCCCGAGGGCGTCAGGCTGCGCCGATTCCGTGATCGCCTCCTGGGACATCCTCAAGACCCTGTCCGACCCGACCCGCCTGCGGCTGTTGGGGCTGGTGATGAAAGAGGAACTGTCGGTCGCCGAGCTGCAGGAAATCCTCGGCATGGGCCAGTCCCGGATTTCCTCCCAATTGGCACTGCTGCGCCAGGCGGGGCTCGTGGCCGACCGGCGGGAGGGGAAAAAAGCGTTCTACTCCCTGCGCGCGGGGCTGCCCGGCCGCTCGCTGGCGCTCCTTCAGGCCGCAGTCGAGGCGGTCGCCGACCTGCCGGCCGTGGCCGAGGACCAGGAGAGCCTCGCGCGGATCCTCCAAAAACGCCGCCGCCTGTCGGAACAGTATTTTAACCTCATCGCCGGCCGCCTGGGCAAAAATTATTGTCCCGGCCGTTCCTGGGAGGCGATCGGACATCTCGCCCTGCGCCTCACTCCGCCGATCGTGATCGCCGATTTGGGCGCCGGCGAAGGGCTCATTTCCCAGCTACTGGCGCACCGCGCCAAGCAGGTGTGGTGCATCGATAATTCGCTGCGGATGGTCGAGGTCGGCACCGAGCTCGCCCAGAAAAACGGGCTCGCCAACCTCGCCTACAAACTGGGCGACATCGAGGCGGTCCCGCTCCCGGATCAGTCGGTGGACCTGGCGATCCTGAGCCAGGCCCTGCACCACGCGCAGCATCCCCAGAAGGCGGTCGACGAGGGCGCCCGCATTCTGCGGCCGGGCGGCCAGCTGCTGATTCTCGACCTCAACGAGCACACGTTCGAGCGGGCGCGCGAACTGTACGCGGACGTCTGGCTGGGCTTCAAAGAGAGCGCCTTGCATGGGTTCCTGCGGCAGGCGGGCTTGGGCCAGGTCGAAGTGGTCCCGGTCGCCAAGGAGATGGCGGAGCCCTACTTCGAGACGCTGCTGGCAAGCGGCGTCAAATTGGGCAAGTAACGCCCGCGCGGGGGCCCCAAGAGCCAGCTCAGCTCGCGACGCGGCGGCGCCGGACCAGGATGCCCAGGCCACAGAGCCCGACCGCGCACCAAGTGAAAGCCGCCGGTTCGGGCACCACCACGCTGGCGACCACGAAGGAAGTGAAATGCGTCTCCGCTCCGGTGTCATTGAAGCCGTCGGCCACGATTTGCCCGGAAACGGCGGTGTTCGTGCCGTTATCGATCGTGGCCGTCGGCGCGAGAATTGCCCCGATAAACTGGCCGGCGCCCAAGGTCACCGTGCCGCTGCCCTCCACATTCCAGAGGAGCGAGGAATCGTTGGTGCCCGTATTGAAATTGGCGCCCGAGCCGAAGATCGTCGTGCCGGCGGCATTGATCACATTGATCACGTCGGTCACCCCGGTCGGGACGTTGATCTGAATATTGCTGAACGTCTGCCCGTTGTAGGTGTTGCCGGAAATCTTGCTCGCATCGAGGGTGAAGACCGCGACCCCGGTGGCCGGATCGGCCGGCGCCGTGAAAATGAGGTTGTTGCTGTTGACCGTGATGGTGCCGGTCGTGGTCGCGTTGGCCAGAGTCTGCGAAATCGAGGTGAACTGGGTGGAAAGCGTGTTCCAGTTCCAGTTCGCGGGCGCCGCGTTGGTGATCGGGTTGTTCATCGAAGCGGCCGAGTCCGCATTCGTGCTGTTCAGGTCGCCGCCGCCGCCGGACAATTCGCGCTGGGTCGCGTTCCAGGTCCACGCGCTCGGCGTGAGTCCGGGAGTCGAGGCGTACCCGCTGTTCAGGGTGGTTGTGCCGGTTAGGGTCAACTGGCCCGTCACGTACAGGGTCGGGTCGCTTGAGACTCCGAAATTGCCGGGCTGGTCGGCCACGCTGCCGCCGTCGAGGTACAGATTGCCCAGAATGGCGAGCGGTCCCTGGGTGTCCCCGTAGTTGGTGAAGTTGCTGTTCCCGAAGCTGATGACGTTGTAGTTGCGCACGTCCGTCTGGAAAGTCTCGAGCTGCTGCAGGACGCTGGGGCCCGCGGCGGCCTCCAGGCGCGCGCCGCCGCCAACCGCCAGGACGCCGAGCGCCAGGCGGGTGAGGCAGGTCGATCGGGACGCTCTCATCCGACCCCAGTAAGCCCGGGCCGGTTCACCCGGGCAAGGAATTGGAAATAGGTACATTTACGCAGTACCCTTATCATAGCAGGCTTAGGGCCGCGGCGCCCCGACCTTGGCCGCCGCCGCGCGCAAGAGCGCCAGTTCCTCGCCCTCGCGGGGCGAGCCCCCGGCCTCGGCCAAGTCGGAGCCGGCCTCCGGCAGACCCAGATCCGCGGCCACCAGAGCCACCCACAAGGCGGTGCCCGGCGCGGTGCGTTCGGAGGCCGGGAGGGCGGCTAGGATCGACCAGGCGCCGTGATCGTCTCCCCGCCGCCAGAGCACGGCCGCCTGCGCTGCGGACGCGCCCGGCGTATCCGGATTGAGCAGGCGGGCGCGCACGGCAAGGTCCGGGGTGACCCGGTCCAGCACCGCCGCCAGTGTGATCCATTCGGCCGCCAGGGCGTCGTCACGCGGCGCTTGGGCGGCCCAGCGAGTATAAAGGGACATCAGGCGCCCGCGGTCATGGCGGGCCAGATAGCTGTTGCGCAGGGCCGCATACGCCCAGGCGGCCGACGGATCGCGGTCGATGATCGCGCGCCAAGCGGCCTCCGCCCCGGCGGAATCGTGCCAGGCCACCGCGAGCCGGCCCAAGGCGCGCAGGCCCGCCAAGGAATCGCCGCAGGCGGCGATGGCGTCGGTCCAACTGGCGCGGCCCCCGTCCGGATCGCCGTGCAGCGCCTGCACCCGCGCCGCCAGGGCGAGGACGCGGGCTGCTTCCGGCCAGTCGCCCCACGCCCCCTGGCCGAGCAGCCGGCTGAGATCCGCAAAATCGCCTTCCTCCGCGCTAAGCTCGGCCGCGACGTCCCGCACCGCCGGCGTCTCGCGCGCGGCGGCCGGCAGGCCCTTCAGCCACGCCAGCGCCTCGGGCCGCCGGCCCAGATCGGCGAGCCAGCGGGCCAGCAAAGCGGCATCCGACGGCGGGCCGCCCTCGGCCGCCCGCTGCATGCCGGCCAAGAGCGCGTTCCAGCCGGGCGAGTTGGCGCCGTGGAAATCCCGCAAAGTTCCCGGCGCGAAGACGCCGACCGACCGGCCCAGGATCGCCTGGATGCGCGCTGGATCGCGCTGCCGGGCGGCTTCGGCCAGCAATTCAATGGTCGCCCGAATTCGGACGCTGGGCTCGCGCTGCAACTCCGCGAGCGAGGCGCGGGCGGCGGCCGCTCCCACCGGGTCGGCGTTCCACAGGCGCAGCGCCGCATAAGTGAACCGCGCGTTCAGGTTTCCGGGCTCCACGGCGATCAAGGCGGCGAGCTGGCGCTCGAGCTCCAGCTCGTGGCCCTCCGCCGTCGCCAGCGCGACCTCGAGCCGGTGGTAGACGACCTCCCGCTGCGCGGCGGGGCTGAAGCCGGCGAGCGCGGCCTGCGCGGCGTCGTAACGGCCAAACCGCAGCGCTTCCTCGACCAGGGCCGCCCGCAGCGCCGGATCGCCCGGCGCAAGCCGAGCCGCCTGTTCGCGCGCGGCCACCGCCTCGGGCGAACCGATGCCGGCAAGCTCGCGGGCGGTTTCCTGCCAGGTCGCCAGATCGTTGGGCTCCAGCTGCGTCGCCCGGCGCAGAGCGAGCACCAGGTTGGCGTAATCCTTCTGGGCGGCGAAGCGGCGGGCCTCGGCCAAGGCCTGGTGGTTTTGCCACCGCGCCCACAGGGGGTGGCCAATCCAGTAGCTTCCGGCCCCGCCGATCAGCAGCGCCGCGCCGAAGCCAAGCACCCGGATTCCGTCCCATTGCGCTGCCGTCAGGTGGTCGCGCCAGCGGCCGATCGCCCGGCTTAGACTGGCTCCAGGAAAGGCCATGCAGTGGGATTCAGAGGGTTCGGACTATCGAGGGACTTGGGCCGCGGCGCAACGCTCAACCGCCCCCGGCCGGGCGGCCGCTCGCCGGAGCCGCCGACAATAGCCGGGGCGCCCAGGTCTGCAACCAGTTCAGAGCGGCGGCGCGGTCGCCGGTTTCGAGCATCAGAGTCAGGTGGGCCACATCGCCCTGGCGGCGGCCCTCTTCGACCCGGCGCCAGCGCCGGGCGCGCAGATCCTGCGGATCCAGGTCGCCCTCAGCCCGGGCCCCGGCCAGTTCCCCGTCCCAGTGGCAGAAAAAGACGGCGAGCGGCCGGCCGGCCGCGTTGAACGCGTAGCCGGTGAACGGCAGCGTCACCCCGTCCACCGTCACGGGCGTCGCGCCCCAGTCGGCGACCCGGGCCGCCCCGGCCGCCGGCAGGCAGATCGTCGGATCATGCCATTCCGGATTTTCGCCCTGCGCCGAGCCGCCTTCCCAGGTGACGACAAACACCCATGCCTGGGCGCCCGAAATCGGATCGCGGGAGGTGAGGCCGCCGGCCGACGAGCTCTGCAGTATGGCGATCGCGCGGGCCGGGACGGCGACCGGCGTCCAGCCGGCCCCCGGATCGCGGAGAGCCCAATACCGGTGGGCGCCGCTGCCGCGATTTTCATGGTAGCGGTACCAGGCCTGGGTCGCCCCCTCCGCCAGCAGCGCCACCAGCAGCGCCGCGCCGGCGGCGGCGCGCAGGGGTCGGGTGCAGAGCGCGCCCCCCGGCGGCAGCGCCGTGGGCGCGGCGGCCGGTCCGCGCGCCGCGCGGCGGGCCAGCAGGACGACGGCGCCGAGCGCGATCACCAGTTCGATCATCCCCGCCCGGTCGTGCCAGCGTTCGCTCGCGGCGAGCCCCTGCGCCGCCGCGAGCTGCGTGAGGGCGGCGGTGCGAGCCAGATTCGTCGCCCAGGCGGCGGCGAATGAAGCGCCCAGGAGTGTGACGCGCCGCGGACCGTTCAGCCGAAAATGTTCGCCGAAAAACAGGGCCACCATCCCCACCGCCTGCAGCGAGCGCAGGCCGCTGCACGCTTCGTCCACCCCGATCATCCCGGCGCCGACCGCAATGACGTTGCCGCTGACAATCGCCGGATGGCCGAGGGCGGAAACCAATTCCGCCGCGAGCCGGGCGTTCGCCGTCACCAGGTGGTTCACGATCCAGACCTTGACCGGCGTCGGCCAGGTGAGCGCCGTGAAGACAAATCCCACCGGAAAGGCATAGTGCCCGGCCCAGCGGCGGCCGCCCGCGAGCGTCAAGGCGGCGAGCGTGGCCGCGCCGGCGCCCAGCGCCCCCGCCCACTGCGCGGTCGGCCAGAGCGCGTTCGCCTCCAGGACCGGGAGCGATGCCGCATACAGGAGCAGGGCGGACGCGAGCGCGACCCAGGCGCTGCTGCGCTCGGGACCGGAGGCCGGCTGCGGGGCCGGCCCCCAGCGGGCCCGTTCCTTGATCAGATAGAAAGCCAGGAAGGGAACCGCCCAGCCGTAGGCCTGGTCCGGGGCGATCGCCCACGCGCGCCGCCAAAGGTCGAGCAGCGGCAGCCACAGCGCCGCCAAGGCGACCAGCGGGAGCACCGCCGGCCGCCGGTGATCGGCCGGCCTCATTCCACGGGCACGCGCGCCCGGTAAAAGGCGTCGCACATCGCGTAGATTTCCTTGGCCGAATCCATCGTCAGCGCCTTCGCCGCGAGCGCCTTCGCGTCGGCCATCTTCATCGCCCGGATCTGGTACTTGACCGGCGGCAGGTAAGTCGGGCTCATGCTGAGGTTGTCGACCCCCAGGCCGAGCAGCAGCGCGGTGTAGACCGGATCCCCGGCCATTTCGCCGCAGAGGCCAATCTCGATCTTATGCTTGTGCCCCTCGGCGACGATCTGGCGCAGGGTCCGCAGCACCGCCGGATGGGTGGGCTCGTATAAATGGGCGATGCGCTCGTTGCCCCGATCGATCGCCAGCAGGTACTGGATCAGGTCGTTGGTTCCGACGCTGAAAAAAGCGCACCGCGGCGCCAACAGGTCGGCGACCGCCGCGGCGCTCGGGATCTCGATCATCGCCCCCACCTCGATCGCCTCGTCGAAAGGCAGATTGCGGGTCCGCAATTCCGCTTTGCACTCCTCCATGACGGCGTTCGCCCGGGCCAGTTCGTCGGTGCCGCTGATCATGGGGTACATCACGCGAAGCTTCCCGTAGACACTCGCCATCAGGATCGCCCGCAGCTGGTCCTTGAAAATCGCCGGCGTCTCCAGGCAGAAGCGGATCGCGCGGAAGCCGAGGAAGGGATTGGCCTCCTTCAAGAGCAGCTCCGGGATGTGCGCCATGGGCTTGTCGCCGCCCAGGTCGAGCGTGCGGATGACCACCGGCTGGGGCGCCAGCGACTCCACCACCGTCTTGTAGGCCAGAAACTGCTCCTGCTCGGTCGGAACGCGGGACGCGTTGAGATACAGGTATTCGGTGCGGAAAAGCCCCACCCCGGCCGCGAAATACTCCTTCACCTGGGCCACCTCCTCCACCTTCTCAATGTTCGCCAGCAGCGTCACCTTCACGCCGTCCAGGGTCACCGCCGGCTGGCGGTTGGCGTCGATCAGCCGCTGCTCGTGCGATTTCTTCTTTTTTTGGATCTGCCCGTAGCGAAACAGGGTCTGTTCGGACGGGTTGACGATGACGATCCCCTCGTATCCGTCCACCACCGCCCAGTCGCCATTTTTCACCCGGGTGGTCAGGTTGCGGACTCCGACCACGGCGGGCACCTTCATCGAGCGGGCCACGATCACCGCATGGCTCGTGCGGCTGCCCGAATCGGTCACCAGCGCCAGCGCGGCGCTGCGATCGACGCTGGCCGAATCGGAGGGGGACAAGTCGTTGGCGACGACGATCCGCTTTTCCGCCAGGCGGCTCAGGCTGTTTTCGGCCTGCCCGAGCAGGTTCTGGAGGACCCGTTGGGCCACGTCGCGGATGTCGCCCGCCCGCTCCCGGAGGTACTCGTCGTCGATTTCGGCGAACGCGCGGATGTAGCGCTGGGAGACGTTGTTGAAGCAGGTCTCAATGTTCCGGCCGGTGGTCTCGAACTCGCGGATGGTCTCCGCGATCAACGCCTGGTCCTCCAGGACGAGCAGATGCGCGTCGAAGATCAGCGCCTCCTGCGAGCCGAGGTTTTTTTCCACCTCGGTCTGAATTTTCGCGATCTGCTGGCGGGTGACCAGAAGCGCCTTGTCGAAACGGGCGATCTCGTCGATCCGCTTTTCGGAATCGACCTGGTAGCTAACCACTTCCACTTCGCTTTGCAGGTAGACGAAAATCTGGCCATAGGCGATGCCCTGCGAGGCGGAGACGCCTTGCACGATCACCTCTTGGGAATTGCGGTTGCTCGACGACATGCTCCGCCCGACCGACTTTGGGTGCGGCAGGCGGCGCCGGAGCATAACGCTCCTTGTCGGCCGAGGGTCAAACGGGAATTTCCACAATCTGCACTTCGGCCGGCCTTTCCAGCCGGCGACGGACCCGGCGGCCTTAGGCGAGGGCGGTTTCCACCACCAACGTCGACGGGCCCCAGGCCGACCGAATGGCCGCGATCACCGCGGGCGTATCCGGCCCGCCGGTCTGGGGCAGCAGCAAAAAACAGGCGCTGCCGCTGCCGGTCATGCGCGGGGAGAGGCCAAAGGCGCGCCGGAGCTGGGCCAGGAGGAGCGGCAAGGCCGGGAATTTGCCAAAGGCCGGGGCTTCCAGGCTGTTGAAAAGGAGAGCCTCGGCCGGCGCCCAGGCCGACTCCAGCCACGATTGGAGGCGCGCCTCGGCCGCCGCCGCCGGCAGCGTGCCATTCGGCGCGGAGGCGAGGCGCCCGTAGGCCCACGCCGTGGCGATGCCGAAGTCGGGCTTGAAGACAACGACGGGCCGGCCGCGCAGCCGGCCGGCGGCGGCAGCCGGCAGCGCGGAAATCCGCTCGCCGCGCCCCCGCATCACGACCGGGCCCGGCGCCAGGAACAGGGAGCAATCCGCGCCGATCCCTGCGGCCAGCGCCGCCAAAGCTGCCGGCGCAAGCGGGGCGGTGGCATGAGCCTGGCAGAGGCGAAGCGCGGCCACCGCGTTGCTGCTGCCCCCGCCCAAGCCCGCGCCCGGAGGAATCCGCTTGGTCAAGGTGAAGTGGAGGGCCGGCCCTTGGCCGCCCGCGGCGCGAAAGGCCGCCGCGGCCCGGAGCACCAGGTTGGCTTCGCCCCGCGGCACCGCCGGATCGGCGCACTCCAGCGTATCCCGCGTCCCCGCACCCGGGGCGGCGGCGAGCTCGTCGCCCCAGCGGAGCGGGGCGACCACCGACACCAGATCGTGATAACCGTCCGGCCGGCGGCCGGTGACCGCCAAGAATAAGTTCAACTTGGCCGGGGAGAACTCAGTCGCCGCGCTCAAGGAGGAACTCCAGATAGGCCAGATCGGCGGGCGTCGTCAGCTTCGGATTCGGATGCGGATTTTCCAGGAGCGCCACCGGATGGCCGAGCAGCTCCACCGCCGCCGCGTCGTCGGTGATGCGCTGGCGCCGGGCGGCGACCCGGGCGTAGGCCTGCGCGATCAGGCCGCGTTCGAAGACCTGCGGGGTCTCCATCGCCCAGAGGCGGGCCCGGTCGAGGGTCCGCAAATTGGTCCCGGAGCCCTTGGCCGTTTCGCCGCGGTGCAGCTTGATCGTGTCGCTCACCCGGTGGGCGAGCACCACGGCGTTCTCTTCCCGCACGATCTTGTGCAGGGCCACCAGCTGCTCGGGACGGATCAGGGGGCGGGCGCAGTCGTGGATAAAAACATACGCGATGTCGCCCGGCAGCGCGGCCAGCGCCTGCCGGACCGAATCCTGGCGCTCCCGGCCGCCCCGCACGAGCAGGGACGGAGTCGGGGCGCAGGCCGCCAGCTCGAGCATCTGCCGGCGATCCCGGTAGACGACCACGTAGAGGTCGGCCACCGCGCTCTCCATGAAGGCCGCAGCGGAATGGGCGAAGACCGGCCGGCCGGCCAAGGGGGCCAGAATCTTGTCCGTGACGGCTCCTTGCATGCGTTTGCCGCTGCCGGCGGCAAGGAGGATGGCGGCGGTGCGGGGCATGGGTGGGATCCTTAGGCTTGGCCGATTTGCGCCAAGATCGCCCGTGCGGCGGCGACGGGGTCGGGCGCCTGCAGGATGGGCCGGCCGACCACCAGATAATTGGCTCCGGCCCGGGCGGCGGCCGCCGGGGTCATGACGCGTTTCTGGTCGTCGCCGCCACCCTCCCCCGCCAGCCGAATGCCGGGGATCACCAATTGGACCTCGGGGGCCACGCGTTTCCGCAGCAGCTCGATTTCCAGGGGCGAGCAGACGAGGCCCTGCAAGCCGGCGCCGGTTGCGACGGCGGCCAAGCGCGCCACTTGATCCGCCGGCGAAGCCGCGACGCCGATCTCGGCCAAGCCCGGTTCGTCCATCGACGTCAGCACGGTCACCCCGAGCAGCATCAGGTGCGGGCGGCCCTTTTTCTGGGCGGCGACGAGCATCTCCCGGCCGCCGGCCGCGTGCAGCGTGAGCATCCCGATCGGAAGTGGCGAGAGCGACTCGACCGCGTTCGCCACCGTGTTGGGGATGTCATGGAGCTTCAGATCGAGGAAAATCTGAAACCCGAGGCCGGCGACCTCCCGCACATAATCGGGCCCGTAGGCCGTGAACAGCTGGAGGCCGATCTTGACCCACCGCAGGGATCCGCGCAATTGCCGCAGGATCGGATCGGCCGCGGCGCGATTGGGGACATCCAGGGCGAGAATGAGGTCGCAGGGCATGCGCGCATTGAAGGCGGACCCAGGCGCGGGAGGAAGGCGATTTTTTGGCATTGGTGTCCGCCCAGTAGTCTCTAATCAATGGAGCGATGAGCCCCTCCCTGCGCATCGGCCACGGTTATGACATCCACCGCGTCGTTCCCGGCCGCCCATTGGTGCTGGGCGGGGTGCGCTTCGCGGCCGACTTTGGCCTGGAAGGCCATAGCGATGCCGATTGCCTCACGCATGCCATTTGCGACGCCTTCCTTGGGGCGGCGGGGCTGCCCGACATCGGCCACTTCTTCCCCAATACCGATCCGGCCTGGAAGGACGCCGATTCGCAGGATTTGCTCCGGCGGGTGATGGACGAGGTGGCCGCCCGGGGTTTCGCTCCGGTCAACCTCGACGCGACCCTGATTGCCCAAAAGCCCAAGATCGCCCCGCAGCTGGCCGCGATCAAGGCCGCGCTCGCCCGCGCCACCGGCCTTGGCGTGGAGGCGATCGGCGTCAAGGCGACGACCAATGAGGGAATCGGCGACATTGGGCGCGGCGCCGCGATTGCCGCCTACGCCGTGGTGCTCTTGGCCGCCCGCTAAGGATCATGGCGCATTTTCTTCGCCGCAAAGGTTCGGCGCTCGTCCTCTGGGCCGGCCTGCTGCTTGCCGCCGGCTGCACCCGCCGGGAGAGCCCGGTGGCGAGCGGCAACCGGGAGCAAATTCTTTACCGCGGCATTGGCTATGAAGTGACCGACCTGGATCCGCAGCTGGCGACGGGCATCGCCGAACAGAGCATCGATTCGGCGTTGTTCGAGGGGCTGGTGACCGAGGATCCGCAGGATTTGCACCCGGTGCCCGGAGTCGCCGAAAGCTGGGAGGAGTCGCCCGACGGCGTCCACTATACCTTCCATTTGCGCGCCGACGCCCGGTGGTCGGATGGCACGCCGGTCACGGCGCGGGATTTTGTCGATTCCTGGCGGCGGATCCTCATCCCGAAATTCGCCGCTGATAATGCGAACCTGCTTTATGTGCTCCAGGGGGCGGAGGCCTTCAACCGGGGGGTGAACGGTGATTTTGGTCAGGTCGGAGTGGCGGCGGTCGATCCCCGCACCCTGCGGGTGACCCTGGAACACCCGACGCCGTATTTTCTGAATTTGCTCACGCACATGGCCTGGTTGCCCGTCCCCTTGACGACGATCGCCAAGGAGGGATCGCCGTACGAGCCGGGCAATCGCTGGACCCAGCCCGGGCATATCGTCGGCAACGGGGCCTTTGTCCTCCAAACCTGGCGGCCCGACCGCGAAATCTCCGTCGTCAAGTCCCCGACCTATTGGGACCGGGCCCACGTGCGGCTGAATGGCGTTTATTTTTATCCCCTCGACAGCGTGGACGCCGAAGAGCGGGCCTTCCGGGCCGGCCAATTGCATTTGACCGACGCG
>Ga0182024_10002447_pt1 | contig 45932 bp, 44 predicted proteins | sample P32metaG_FD_120480 | JGI IMG/M metagenome (GOLD analysis project Ga0182024, IMG submission 120480) | Permafrost microbial communities from Stordalen Mire, Sweden - P3-2 metaG (Illumina Assembly) | ecosystem: Environmental > Terrestrial > Soil > Wetlands > Permafrost | place: Sweden: Stordalen... | reverse complement strand
GCCACTCTAACCTGTCCCGTTCCTCTTGGCTCATCTCGATTCGCTCCATCCTTCAGCCTTGCGGCTGTCAAGAGGAACTTTCTACTTTGGCCAATTAGGAACTTCTCACTTTGGCGCGACATTAATTTCTCGCGACTTTGTTCCGGGTAGTTTCATCTGTTAATCTTGGACGGTCTGCGCGTCCTCTCCAACATGGAACCAGCTTGTATCCGACATACCGAACTGCCGGGCGCCTCCAGGCTGTTTCTTGATTTTTCCTACCATTTCGACAAGGTCTCGCGTTTTTATTCTCACGATCCCCACAATTTCGAGTCCTTTGAGGCCTCGGCGCGGGAGATCGACTATCCCGATGACCGGCGCGCGGCGATCGTTCGAGCGCTGACGGCGCAAAATGGATCTTGCGCCACCATCGATCGTCTGGCGCAACCAGGCACCGTCGCGATTGTCACCGGTCAGCAAGTCGGGCTGTTTTCCGGTCCGGCGTACACCATTTACAAAGCGGTGACCGCGGCGCGTCTGGCCAAAGAACTTACCGATCGCGGCAGGCCCGCGGTTCCGGTGTTCTGGCTGGCGACCGAGGATCACGATCTGGAGGAGGTCGACCACGCCTGGGTGTTCGATTCGTCGCGGCAACCGGTAGCGTTAAAGGCGCAAACCAGGTCGAACGGCAAGCCGCGGCCGGTGGGTGGGATCGTCATCGAAAAATCGCCGGTCGACGAACTGCGGCGGGCGCTGAACGGATTTCCGCACGCCGAAGAAGTGATCGGGATGGTGGGCGACGCGTATCCGGCGGGCGTGACGATGGGTGCGAGCTTTCGCGCGCTGCTCAGAAAATTGCTGGCGCCGCTCGGGCTGATTTTTCTCGATCCTCTGGATCCGGAGATTCGCAAAATCGGCGCGCCTCTGATTGCCGATGCGCTGGATTCGGCCGGAGATCTGAAGGCGCGGCTGCTTCAAAGGACGAAGGAACTGGAAGAGGCGGGCTACCACGCACAGGTTCATCTGGAAGATAAAACGTCGCTGTTTTTTCTTCTCGAAAACGGCGAGCGAGTGCCGCTGCGGATGAAGGAATCGGAGTTTTCCGCTCTCCATGATCGGGCCGCGGAGGTTTCTCCGAACGCGCTATTGCGTCCGGTGGTGCAGGATTATCTGCTGCCGACATGCGCCTACGTCGGCGGTCCGGCGGAACTGGCTTACCTGGCGCAGTCGCAGGTGATTTACGAACGGCTGCTGGGGCGGATGCCGGTGATGATTTCGCGCGCCGGGTTCACGCTGCTGGAGCCTCATGCGACGAAGCTGCTGGAGCGGTACAAGCTGACGCTGCCGCAAGTGTTCATCGACGAGGATCATTTGAAGGAGCGCGTGGCGCATTCGCTGGTGCCCGAATCGCTGACCAATTCGTTCGACACGGAGACGGCGGGCGTGATGAATCACTTGAGCCGAGTGCGCACGGAGTTGGAACGGTTCGATCCGACGCTGGCGGCATCGCTCGACAAGAGCCAAGCGAAAATCGCGTATCAACTGGATAAAGCGCGCCGCAAGACTGCATCCGAAATCATGCGTCGGAACGACCGCGCGGCCGGCGACGCACGGTACCTCAGCGGGTTCCTTTATCCGCACAAACACTTGCAGGAACGCTTCTATTCCATCCTTCCGTTTCTGGCCGCGCATGGATCGGACCTGGTGGATCGACTGTACGACGGTGTCCAGCTCGACTGTCCCGACCATCGTATTGTTAGCATTTAAACATGCACATAAATCCCGTGAAGCACGCCCTCAAGGAGGGCAAGCTGCAAGCCGGATGCAGCTTCAGCATCCTGCGTTCCCCTGACGCCGCACGAATTCTCGCCGCCGCCGGATTTCAATGGACCTACGTCGACTCCGAGCACGGTCCCTTCGATCTGGAAACGCTGGCCGACATTAACCGCGCCTCGGTGGCCGCCGGTCTGATGCCCATTGTGCGCGTCGCGGATCTGCAATACGCGCTAGTGGCGCGCGCACTGGACAACGGCGCGCAGGGAATCATTTTTCCGCGCGTAGAGGATCCTGAACTGCTAGCGCGCGCCGTTTCCTGGACCAAATTCCCGCCCATGGGCGTCCGCGGATTCGGACTCGGACCCGCGCACGTCGACTACGAAAAGGTCACCATTCCGCAGATCATCGAACACCAGAACGCAAACACGCTGGTGGTTCTTCAAATCGAAACGAAGCTGGCGGTGGAGAGGCGCGATGAGCTGCTGTCTGTCCCTGGTATCGACGCGATCATGATCGGACCGGCGGATCTTTCCATTTCACTCGGCGTGCCGGGCGAGTTCGATCATCCGAAGATGATTGAGACCATCGAACTGGTGAAAGAGAGCTGCCTGAAGCACGGCGTCGCGCCCGGAATCCATTTGCGCGCGCTGCCGCTGGCCAAGTTCTGGAAGGAACGGGGCATGAAGTTTTTGAGCTGCGGCGCGGAGACCTCATTCATGATGGAAGGCGCGACGGCGGTCGCATCGGCGCTCAAAGCGTAACGAACTGCGCGCGATCGCGATCCTTGCGCACTTTATCCACCGGGAACACGTGGTTATGCATTACTACGTAAATCCCCGGTGGAAGCACGCGGGCGGCGAGGAAACTCTCGGTCAGATTCTGTAGCCCGTCGCTCGATTCAAAACCGAGGGGAGTCATGGCGCCGGTCAGAATAATTGGGAATTGCAGATTGCCCAGGGAACGTTTCAGATATAGTCCGGTCTCGACCATCGTGTCGGTGCCGTGCGTGATCACGATGGGCGCGTCCAGCTTTTCGCGAACGGCGTCGAGCACCAGGGCGCGGTCGGCGTCGGTCATCTCCAGGCTGTCTTTATTCATCAGACGCGCGGTGTCGATCCCGGTATCGGGCAGACGCAGGCGGCCGAGGTAGCGCTCGATTTTGTCCTCCAAATTGGCGACGGCGCCCTGCTGTTCGGAATAAACTTTTTCGATGGTGCCGCCGGTGGTGAGAACATGGATTCGTTGCAAACTTCAAGTATAATTCCGTCTATGTTCCATCCTCGCTCCGTCGCGATTTTCGCCTTGTGCGCTCCCGTGTTTGCGCAAACGGTTCCCGACGCGCATTTCGGCCATCTGCACCTGAACTCCACCGACCCGAAAGCCGCGATCGAGTTTTACACCACGAAATTCGACGCCGAAAAAGCCAGCTTCAAGGGCCTGCTGGACGCAATCTGGACGCAGAAAAGCTGGATCCTGATTCAAAAAGTCGCCGCCGCTCCACCCAGCGAAGTAGTCAGCACCATCTGGCATTTCGGCTGGGGAGCGGAGGATATGAAAGGGACCTATCAGAAGCAGCTCGACTCCGGCACCAGGTTCGCGACGCCGCTTACCGACATCAGCGACATCGGCGGCGGCACGCAGATGGGGCGGTTTTTTTACGCTTATGTGCAGGGGCCGGACAATTCGCTGATCGAGCTGAACACCGCGAATCATCACCATTTCGGGCACATTCATCTGTTGAGCGAGAATCCGGTGGCCGCCGGCGAGTGGTACGCAAAACATTTCGGGGTGAAGAGCCGCGGCAGCGAACAAGTACGGATGTACCGGGGCGTGCAAATCGCGCCGTCGGCCTCCTTCATGATGGACGACGTGAACTTCATTATTTATCCCGTCGAATACGCGCGGACTTCAAAGATGCCGGGCTGGGGGGATCGTAAGACGTTTGAGCCGACCAAGGGACGGGTGGTGGATCACATCGGCTTCACCGTGCCGAATCTGGACGACGCGATCGCGCGGCTGCGCATGGAAGGCGTGACCATTACCGACGAGCCGAGACACCTGGCCGGCGGCAAGCTCAACTTCGCATTTATTGAAGGGCCGGATAAGATGCGAATTGAGATTGTCGAAGGGCGGGCGAGTAAAGATTAGCGGCGAGTCTCAATGGGGCCGCCAATTATGGCGGCAAGCCGGCTTTGTGCCGGCGCTGGCGGGCATTATCTCAAGGCCACCATGAAAGGGCGGCTGCCGCCAAAATTGGCGGCCCCACCATGTCTAGATCCCTGCTTTTTTCGCCATCACGTCGGCTCGCAGGCGGCGCATGCCGCGCAGCCAGCGGTCGTGATCAGTCGCTTTGCGGCGGAAATATTCGGCGACTTCAGGATGCGGCAGGATCAGGAATTTTTCCGACGCCAGTCCTTCGATGACCGAATCGGCCACCTGCTCGACCGATACCGATCCTTCCACCAGAAAATTATTCGGATCCTGCATCAGCATGCTGGTTCGCACGCCCTGCGGGCAGAGCGCGGTTACCTTGATGCCCGCATCTCCATACGTCATGGAGAGCCATTCCGCGAGCCCGAGCGCAGCGTGCTTGGTGACCGCATAGACCACCGATTCGAGCGACGTGAGCAGGCCCGCGGCGGAGACGGTTTGCAGCAAATATCCGTCGCCGCGCGCGAGCATTCCGGGCAGGACGGCGCGAGCCGCATAGACGTGGGCGAGAAGATGGATGTCGCGCATCTTCAGCCAGTCCGCATCGGGCGCATCGATACCGCCGGGAATGAAGATGCCCGCGTTGGAGCAGAACAGGTCGATCTGTCCGTAGCGCGCGATCGTTTCCGCGACCAGTTTCTGGATATCCGATTCGCGCCCGACGTCGACCCGCATGGCGAAGCCGGTCGCTGGCGCTACTTTTTCAGCACCCGCGCCATCCAGATCGGCGGCGACAACGGCTCGCGCGCCTTCGGCATGAAATCTTCTTACCAGCGCCTCGCCAATGCCGTGCGCGGCTCCGGTGACGACGACAACTTTGTCGCGAACGATCATGGTTCTTATCCTTTGATATCGATTACGGTCCGGCCGCGGACCTGGCCTGCGAGAATCTTTTCTCCAAGCTCGAAAATTTTGCTCAGCGGTTCGACTTGGATCATTTTTTCCAGGTGATCCATCGGCAGATCGCGCATGATGCGGGCCCAGATCTCTCGCCGGCGCGGGTTGGGAACGCGCGAGGAATCGATGCCGAGCAGGTTCACACCGCGGAGAATGAACGGGAATACAGTGGTCGCGACGTTCGGTCCGCCCGCGACTCCGCACGACGCGATGCTCGCGCCCAGCGCCATGGTGCGCAGCAGTCCTGCCAGCGTGTCGCCTCCTACATTGTCAATCGCACCACTCCAACGTTCGGCTTCCAGAGGGCGCTTGGAAGGCGCCGCAAGATTAGACCGGTCGATGATCGCGCTGGCGCCCAGCGCGCGCAAATAATCGTGCTGCTCGGCGCGCCCGCTGGAGGCGACGGCTTTGTATCCAAGATTCGCCAGGATCGCGATCGCGACGCTGCCGACGCCGCCGGCGGCTCCGGTGACGACCACTTCGCGGCCGCCCGGCTTCAGGCCGTGACGTTCCAGCTCCATCACACATTGCATCGCGGTGAAACCTGCCGTGCCGACGCCCATCGCCTGTTTCAGCGTCATGCCCTTCGGAACGGGCACAATGAAATCCTGGTCGAGCCTGGCGAGCTCGGAATAGCCGCCCCAGAATACTTCCGACGTTCCACATCCGGTGACCACCACTTCGTCGCCGGGGTTGAAATTGGCCGAGGTCGACTCTTCCACTACCCCCGCGAAATCGACGCCGGGAACCATCGGATAGGAGCGGATGACGCCGGGCTTGCCGGTCACCGCGAGGCCGTCTTTATAATTGAGGCTCGAATACGCGACGCGGACGAGCACTTCGCCCGGCGGAAGAACGCCCAGAGGGATTTGTTGAATTGCGGCTGCGAACTTGCCGTTTTCGTTGGTCGCAAGGAGAGCTTTAAAGGTCGTCACCTCGGTTATGATACCAACGTGTCCCCGAGGCTGGTATAGATGACGCATGATGTGGTGGTGGTGGGTGCCGGAGTGTTTGGCGCGTGGACGGCATATCATCTGAAGCGAAGCGGCGCTCGGGTGCTGCTGCTGGACCAGCACGGGGCCGGAAATTCGCGGGCCAGCTCCGGCGGCGAGACGCGCATCATCCGCATGGCGTACGGCGCCGACGAAACTTATACGCGGGGCTCAATGCGTTCGCTCGAATGGTGGAAGGGGCTCTGCCCGTCTTTGTTCCACAACACCGGTGTGCTGGTGACCGCCCCCGCGACCGACCCATACTTGATCGCGACGCGAGAGGTCCTCGCGCGCTGCGGCGTGAAGCACGAATCGCTCAAACCCGCAGCGCTGCGAAAATACTTCCCGCAACTGACGCTCGATCCAGGAACGGAGGGCATTTGGGAACCGGAGAGCGGTGTGTTGATGGCGAGGCGCGCGGTGCAGGCCGTCGTCGAAGCGTCAGGCGTGGATTATGAAATTCGCGGGGGCGATAAGAACATCCGCGCCGGGATCGTCGTTTACGCCTGCGGTCCGTGGCTGCCGAAACTATTTCCCGAGATTCTGCGCGGACGAATCCGTCCGACGCGGCAGGAGGTGTTTTTCTTCGGCACGCCGCCCGCCCACCCGCCGATGCCCGCGTGGCTAGCGTGGCGCGAGGGGTCGTATTCCGTTCCCGCACTGGACGGGCGTGGATTCAAGATCGCTCTCGACGATCATGGACCAGCATTCGATCCCGAGACGGGCAGCCGCGAGATTACACAAGCTGGACTCCGCCGCGCCCGGGCGGTGCTTCGCAAACGATTCCCTGCCCTGGCCAATGCGCCTCTGGTGGAATCGCGCGTCTGTCAATACGAGAACACTTCGAACGGCGATTTCCTGATCGACCGGCATCCGGACCGGAAAAACGTATGGCTGGTGGGCGGAGGGTCGGGGCACGGCTTCAAGCATGGGCCGTTTGTCGGGGAATATGTCGCTTCGCAGATCGCGGGCACGGCGCCGGCGGAGCCGCGGTTTTCGCTGGCGTCGAAAAAAACAACCCGTCAGCGCAGCGTTTATTAGAAGGAGCCAGGAGCCAGGAGCCAGGAGCCAGAATGAACCAGCGCGTACACTACCGGGACGCTTAGCAGGCTGGAATCGATGCGGTCGAGCCAGCCTCCGTGTCCCGGCAAAGAACTACCGCTGTCCTTCACGCCGCCCCAGCGTTTGTACGCCGATTCGAGGAGGTCGCCGATTTGGCCGGCTATATTGCCAATTGCGGCGACCACTAGCACCATCGGCAGGGATGCGGCCGGAATCAGGAAGTGCGCGTACATCGCTCCCACCAGCACGCCGCCAAGGACGGATCCGACGGAGCCCTCCCAGGTTTTTCCCGGGCTGATTTGCGGTGCGAGTTTATGGCGGCCGAAATTTTTCCCGATGTAGAGCGCCGCCGTATCGCCTGCCCAGCAGAGCAGGAACGCAAACAACAGCCAGTGCGGATTCACCGCGCGCAGGGCAAACGCGCACAACCAGGCGCCGCCGATATACATGAAGCCGCCGACTGCCGGAATCGCGCGGTTATTGCCGATCTGCGCCACTTCGCGCAGTGCGAACAGGCCCACCACGACCTCTGCCGCGACAAACGCCCAGGCGGGCGCGGCGAGGATCAGCCACACCACCAGAGGAATCAGCACCAGCGCGGTTAGAATACGCGTCATCGAGTGGGAAGGACTTCGAGCAGCGCAACGTCCGATTCAATGGGCGCGGCATCGCCTAGCCCTCCGAAGCGCCGGTCGCGCTTCTGGTAGTCGAGAATGGCGCGCAACAGGTCGGTGCGGTTGAAATCGGGCCACAGCGTGTCGGTAACGTAGAGCTCGGAGTAGGCGATCTGCCAGAGTAGAAAATTGCTGACGCGCATTTCGCCGGAGGTGCGGATCAGAAGGTCGGGGTCGGGCGTGCCCGCGGTGTAAAGACGCGCGGCGATGGCCTCTTCGTCGATAACGATGTCGCGCCGGCGCGAATCCTCCATAAGCGCCTTCACGGCGTCGACCAGTTCCGCTCTGCCGCCGTAATTGATCGCCAGGTTCAGTTGCAGACCGCGATTTCCGGCCGTGGCGCGGACGGTTTCCGCCAGCTCCGCGCGGATGAAATCGGGCAGCGCGTCAATCCGGCCGATGGCGTTGAAGCGGATATCGTTGCGGGCCATATCCGGCAGCTCGGCGCGCAGATAGAGGCGCAGCAGGCGCCACAACATGTCCACCTCACCGCGCGGGCGCTTCCAGTTTTCGACCGAAAACGCATAGAGGGTCAGCGCGCGGAGGCCGAGGCGGGCGCAGGTTTCGACGGCGATGCGCACCGGGTCGATGCCCGCTTTGTGCCCGGCCACGCGAGGCAGATTGCGGCGCTTGGCCCAGCGTCCGTTGCCGTCCATGATGATGGCGATATGCGCGGGCAGGCGATCGGCGTCGATCGCGGAGGCGAGCGCGAAATCGGGCTCCTCCGGCCGAAGCACGTCAAAAAGGGCTTTCATGGCCAATTGCTATGTTAACAGCGTGGGAACCTTTTGGCCGCTCCGGTGTCCAATTCCCTGATGCGAATCGTTGTGCCCGCGCTCCTTATTTTCACAGGCGCCGCAAACGCGCAAACAGCGCAGTTTGAAGTCGCGTCCATCAAGCCGTCTCCTCCACCTGCCGGCATGTTTGTCCGGACCACGTTTACCGGCGGACCGGGAACTTCCGACCCAGGAATTTTTCGCTGCGAGAACTGCAGCCTGACGATGCTTACGATGCGCGGTTACGATCTCAAGGATTATCAGTTTTCCGGTCCAGGCTGGGCGGACTCCACTCGATTCAATATCTCCGCAAAGATAGCGCCGGGAACCTCCAAGGAGCAGTTCCAGGAAATGCAGCAGAACATGCTCGCCGATCGCTTCAAGTTAACCTTCCATCGCGAGAAGAAGGAGATGGCGCAATACGAGCTTGTGGTCGTTCGGGGCGGCCCGAAATTCAAAGAATCCGCCAAGGCCGCGCCCCCGGTAAACGACGCCCCGGCAGCGCCGCCGCGCCCTGGTCCGCCTCCTCTGCCCCGTGGCCCTCCGAAAACCGACGCCGGCGGATTTCCCGTCCTGCCGCCCGGCCGCGGCCCGTTGATGATGGTCCTCGCGAACGGCCACGCGACGATGCGTTCGGCCGAGGCATCCATGGCGGAGTTCGCAGGAAGACTGGCGGATCAGCTGCGCCGCCCGGTCGGCGACCAGACCGGATTGAAGGGGAAGTACGATTTCACGCTGAACTGGGTCATCGAGGGGCCGGGCTACTCCAATGACGAGCCGGGACCGACCATCTTTCAAGCCTTGCAGGACCAGCTTGGGCTGAAGCTGGAGTCGAAGAAAGGCATGGTCGATATTCTGGTAGTGGACCACCTCGAAAAGACGGCTACGGAGAATTGAATCCCCTCCATTACTGTCGGGGTTCCGTTGGCCAGACATGGAACCCCGACAGTGATGGAGGGGATAGGTGCAACTACCCTGCGGCCACAAGCCGGTAGGAACCTTTTGGGCGGGGTATCGTCAAACTTCATCATGCGTATAGCTGCTTTCCTGACGATTCTGGCCGCCGCCCGGGCGCAGACTCCGGACGCGAAGCTGCAAGTTGAAGTGGCGTCGATTAAAGCCGCCGCGCCGGCGAACGGCGGGCGCATGCGCATCTCGGTCCACGGCGGACCCGGAACGAAAGACCCGGGTTTATATACCTGCGAAAATTACCCGCTGCGCGGGCTGATCATGGACGCGTTCGGGCTGAAGGATTTCCAGCTTTCGGGTCCGGACTGGATGCAATCCGAACGATTCATGGTTTCCGCGAAGATACCGGAAGGTGCCAGCAAGGAGCAGTTTAAGCTGATGATGCAAAATCTGCTCGTCGAGCGGTTCAAGCTGGCCTACCATCGCGAGAAGAAAGAAATGCAGGCTTACGAACTGGTGGTTGCGAAGGGCGGGCCGAAGATGAAGGAGTCGGAAAGCCCGCTCGATCCGGACGAGAGACCGGCCCGCATGACCGAACGCAAGACGGATGCCGAGGGTTTCCCCGTTCTTCCTCCCGGCCGCGCGCCGATGATGATGATGCTCATGGGAGGCCACGCGACGGCGCGGCACACCGCGGAAACCATGGAGGAGTTTGCCGTGAGTTTGTCGTATGACGTTCACAAACCGGTCACCGACGCAACAGGGTTAAAGGGAAAATACGATTTCACGCTGCACTGGATATCGGAGGGCGTCGGGCCGCCCTCAAGCGGAGACGATACGGGGCCGACACTGTTCCGGGCACTGCCGGAGCAGCTCGGGCTCAGACTGGAAGGGAAGAAAGGCATGGTCGAGGTTCTGGTGGTCGACCATGTGGAGAAGACGCCGACGGAGAATTAAATGCGAACGTGCATCTTGCTGACGATTCTTGCCGCGGCGCACGGGCAGACGTTTGAGGTCGCGTCCGTCAAACCAACTCCGCCGCCCGATGGGAGCGGCGTCATCACCCGCTGGACCGGAGGGCCGGGCACGGATGACCCGGCACTCTTCACGTGTGAAAACTGCGGGCTTGCCTCGCTGATCATGTCCGCGTACGGTCTCGACAGCTATCAGTATTCCGGGCCGGTATGGACCAACTCCATGCAATTCACGGTCACCGCGAAAATTCCGGAGGGAGCAACCAAGGACGAATTCCGCAGGATGCAGCAGAACCTGCTCGTCGAGCGATTCAGATTGAAATTTCATTACGAGAAGAAGGAAATGGCGAGGTACGAACTGGCGATCGCAAAGAACGGTCCCAAGTTGAAGGAGTCTCCCGAAACTTCGGCGCCTACGATGTCGATGGCAGCGGAAAACGGAGGGTATACCATCCACGCCCGGCAGGGATCGATGGAGTATTTCGTTTCGCTGCTCTCAGCTCAACTGCGCCGCCCGATCACGGATGCGACCGAGCTAAAGGGGAAGTACGATATGACCCTGCACTGGATCCCCGATGCGAGCTCCGATGGGCCCACAATTTTCGAAGCGCTCCAACAACAGTTGGGCCTCAAGCTGGAGCAGAGAAAAACCACGGTCGATGTACTGGTGGTCGACCATGTGGAGAAGGTTCCTACGGAGAATTAGCGCGTGATCGCTCCCTGCGGTCCCGGCTTGGTAGAGCGATCGTCGCTACGCCTTCTCGATCACCTTCAACAGCGCCGTCAGCGACGTTTTGGACGCGTACGCTTTTCCCTCCGGCGGACGCCAGTGGGTTTCCAACGTCCAGGTGCCGTTGAAACCGTCCTTCGACAAGGCGCGGATTTGGCCGAGATTATCGGCCTCGCCGTCGCCCACCGCGCACCACACCACTTTGCCGTCGGCGTTGTGCTTGAAATCGCGCAGATGGACGTGGATGATTCGGGCCGGGTCCAGCAGTTTATAGCCTTCGGGAAACGGATGCTCGCCTTTTTCGGCTGCGTTGTTGGGGTCCCAGTTCAGATTTAGAGCAGGATCTTTCACGGCGGCCAGCAGGTTGGCTGCGTCCGCTCCGGTCCAGACATAGCTGCCTCCGACATTCTCCACCGCCAATGAAAAACCACGCTTGCGGGCGCGGCGGGCGGATTCGGCGACGAGTTCATAAATCCGGGGATAGATTCTCGGATCGGGAGTTTCGCCCGTCTTATAGGTGAACGCGAAGGTTCGCAGTTTTTTCGTGCCGAGTATTTCAGCGCGGTCCATCGAATCTTCGAGCAACTGCCACTGCTTGTCGATCACTGGCGAGCCCTCCGGTGGCAGAGGAATCTTGAAGAACGAAGTGGAAAGGATGGAGGGCTTTATCTGGTATTCGTCCAGAAGCGCCCGCATCTGTTTCACTTTGTCGAGTGGCTGTTTTTCGGCGTAAGAGCCCCAGACGGACCGTAATTCGGCCCATTTCAGGTTGTACGAGCGCAGAAAACGCAGCGCAGTTAGCAGATCTTCGTCGATTTCGTCGGTGGTGACGCCCAGTTTGAAGCCAGCCAGAGGTACAGCCCGAAGAAGCGGCGAAAGGGCTGCGGCGGCCAGGATTTGTCTGCGGGAGAACATGTGTCGAATTATATCGCTTATACTACGGTAGGTTTGTCTCTTAACCGCCGCGTCCAAGTCGCCGTTCTATTTGTGTCCGCAGGCACATGTGTTCTGCGGGCGCAAGACATCGCTCCCGCCGTGGAAGCCATCGCCAACGCCAACAAGCCGGATCCGCCGCCTGCGCTGGACGGCAAGCACCGCATTCAGGAGTATTTGAAGTCGCTGGTGCGGCCTTCGGCGGTGTTTTCGAACGTTTTTATTGCCGGCCTCGAAGAGGCGCGAAATTTTCCTCACGAATGGCGTAGGACCGGGACTGGATTTGAGCAAAGACTGGGCTCGCAGTACGCGCAGTATTTTCTCGACAACACCATCGAGCTGGGGTTTGCGGCCTTGCACCATGAGGACAACCGCTACACGCGTATCGGCGATGGGAATTTTTTCCGGCGATTCGGAAATGTCATTAGATCCACGGTAGTCGTTTCGAACACACAGGGCGGAAAAACGCTTGCACTGGGGCAGATCGCCGGAGCTTACGGGTCCTGGGCCATCGCCTCGCAGGTCTGGGAGCCGCCTTCGGAACAGCGCGGCAGCCGCATCCTGCTGTGGGGCAGCGTGAACCTGGCGTCCAAGGGCGGCAGGAACCTGATTAAAGAGTTCGGCCCCGATTTCAGGAAGAAGAAAACCGCTTCGGGCCATCCCTAATAAGCTGCTTCCCCGTCTGTCCGCATGCTCACGCATGGCGGTTCAGCTTTCTACTTTTCCCAATAAAGTACTTGACAGATAGCGACCGCGAGGCTATGATCGATTCATGGCATCGGTTCAACCCATCCGCCCCGGGCGATCCTCGGAACCCATTCCGCTGCACGCCCACGCGATGGATAATCTGCGCTACATCCGGGAAACGATGGAGCGCGCCGGATCTTTCACCGCCGTCCCCGGGTGGGGAGGGGTGGCGATGGGTCTGACGGCTCTGGCATCGGCTTTGTTGGCTTCGCAACAGAGCGCGCCGCGGGCGTGGCTCGAGACGTGGCTGGTGGAGGGATCGCTCGCGATCGCGCTGGGCATTCTGGCGATGTGGCGCAAGGCCAGCGCGGCGGGACTGCCGTTGTGGTCGGCTCCGGCGCGCAAATTCGTGTTCAGTTTCGTGCCTCCGCTGATTGCGGGCGGCGCAGTGACCATCGTGCTGTGGCAAGCCGGATTAACCCATGCAATTCCCGGTGTCTGGCTGATGCTCTACGGCACCGGCGTGATCACCGGCGGCGCGTTTTCGGTTCCCATCGTTCCGGTAATGGGGGCGTGCTTTCTTGCTGTGGGCGCGGTGGCGACGTTCTCGCCGGCGGTGTGGGGAGATTTTTGGCTCGGCCTTGGCTTCGGCGGGCTGCATGTTTTATTTGGATTTATCATTGCGAGGCGATATGGCGGCTAAAAGTAATCTGGCAAAACAAAATGTGGACCGGCCCGCGCTGGGCGTCGTCGAAACACCCGGGTCGATTCCGGATCTGGACCGGCTGATTCACGAGCGCATCCGGCTGGGCATCGTCAGCGCGCTGGCGGCCAATTCCTCCCTGACCTTCAACGACCTGAAGCGATTGCTCAAAACCACCGATGGAAACCTGAGCGTTCACGCGCGCAAGCTGGAAGAGGCGAAGTATATCGACTGCGTGAAGTCGTTCGAAGGCCGCATGCCCAAAACCGAATACTCGCTAACCGCCACCGGGCGGAAGGCGCTGAACAAATATCTGGATCACATGGAAGCCCTCATTGGCGCGATGCGGCCTCAGGAATCGGGCCACTCGGCATGAGCAACTTGGGCATCGGCAAACTGCATGTGGCGATCATCATGGACGGCAATGGCCGCTGGGCCAACGCGCGCGGGTTGCCGCGCATCGCCGGGCATCGCACCGGAGCGGACGCGGTTCGCCGGACCGTGGAAGCGGCGCCCGGGCTGGGCGTTTCCGTATTAACGCTGTACGCGTTTTCGGCCGACAACTGGCGACGTCCGGCGCGCGAGGTTGCGGCGCTGATGAAGCTGTTGGGCCACTACCTGGTCCGGGAAACGGATCGCTGCGTGGAAAACGGCGTGCGGTTGCAGGCCATCGGCCGCCGCGACCGGCTTCCGCCGGCTTTGGTTGCGCTCTTAGAGGACGCCGAGCGCAGGACCGCGCAAGGGTCGAAACTGCACCTGCGGCTGGCGATCGATTATTCGTCCAGGCAGGCCATTCTCGACGCTGTGCGGCGCGACCGCGCCCACACCGAGGAAGCATTTTCGAAAGCTTTGGGACCCGACGTCGACCTGCTGATCCGCACCAGCGGCGAGCAGCGTTTGAGTGATTTTCTCCTCTGGGAATGCGCTTACGCGGAAATGATCTTCACGCGCCGCATGTGGCCTGATTTTTCAGAAGTCGATTTATCGGCGGCAATCGATGAATATCATCGACGGGATCGCCGGTTCGGCGCGGTGGCGGCAGAAAAGACTCTGCGCACCGCCTAGCAAGCGTTCACACCCTGCGGATGAGCCACACAACCAGCACAATCACAATAATCGTTCCAAGAAGTCCTAATCCGAGCATTTCATTTCTCCTTTCAAAAGCCACCCTTTAAGCTGCAGATTCGGTGCCATTCCATGTCGAGCTTCGGATTTGCCTTAAACCGCGACCAGCGGCATCAGGTGGGCGCCTGGCCGGACGGATTGGCCGGGCGCGCTCTGACCATGAGGCGTCAAGTGACCAAGCACCGTCAATGAAGGCGCTTTGGACCACTCAATTCTCCGAAGGCTTTTCGGCGCCCTCAATGACCAGGGTCTCCACCGGTCCTTTTCTGGGCTCCAGTTTCAGCCCGAGCCGCTCCTCGACCGCCGAAAACAGCGACGCGCCGGGCCGCGACGCAATCTCCGGCTCGTTCGGCCGAACGTTCTCCTCGGGAATCCACTCCAGTTTGACGTCATACGTGCCCTCGAGCCCGGTCCGGTCGAGCACCACTCGTTCCAGCCAGTTGGAAAACACATTCGCCAGCGCGGGCATCGTGGTGCGCGTGTTCAGCAGTCCGCGACTGGCCCGATAGGAACGGGTTTCGTCCGTCACCCGCTGAATTTTTGGGCCCTTTTTGCCGACCACAAGCCAATAGACCGGGATTTCCCTGCTCTCGCGATGCAGCTTCAGCAGGAATCGATCCGCCAGCAGGGCCTGAATCATCCGGCGGACCTCGGGCGCGCGGGGATCGCCGGCGGCTTTCGCCTCGACATCATAGCGCACAGAGTCCAGCCACTTCGGTCCGCCGGAAATCTGGAAGCCGCGGACGTCGTAGGCCGTGCGGATCAGGCCTTTCAGCGTGATGTTGGTCGCCCGAAATCTGCCCCCGGGTTGGAAATCAATTGTTTGATCGGTACTCTCCGGCGGAGCCGGCTTCACGGACGCAGCCTCGAATTCCATTTGCGGCTGTGCGAGTGCCAGCGCGACTCCGAGCCAACACAGTCTCATTTGTACGACGATACTACTACGATAGCTGTCGTATAGTCAACTCACTCGTAGTGCAGCGCCTCCATCGGGTCGACCCGGGTCGCCCTGCGGGCAGGAAGGTAACACGCCAGCAGCGCGACTGCGGTCAGAAATAGGGAAACCGCCCCGAACGTGAGCGGGTCCAACGGGCTGACGCCGTAAAGCATTACTGACATCAACCTCGACGCCGCGGCGCACACCACGAATCCGATCGCCAGGCCAAGGATCACCGGGCGCATCCCCTGCCTCAGGATCAGACGGAGGATTCCTTTGGGCTCGGCGCCCAGGGTCATGCGGATTCCGATTTCGCGGATGCGTGCGCTGACCGCATAGGAAACGACGCCGTAAATTCCGAGCGATGCCAACAGCAGACCGAGCAGACCCAGAGCGGTTGTCGTCAACGCCAGGATGCGCGACGGCAGGCGCCAGATTTCCAGGACTTCTTCGAGAGGTTTCGCGATCACGATGATGTTCGGGTCGAGGGAATGCGCCGCGTCGCGGATTTGTTTGGTGGTTGCGACTACGTTGCCGTTGGCGTGGGCCAGGAGATTCTGGTGTGTCTGGTATTCGAGTTTCGCTGGGAAATAGAGAAACGTCTGGTCGACGTGGGACAGCCACGTGGCACGGATGTCTTTGGCGACGCCGATGACCTGGTAGGAAGCCTTTTCCTTTCCCATGCGGAAGGTTTTTCCTTGCGGTTCCTGATTGGGCCAGAAACGTTTGGCGGTCGCTTCACTGACGATAGCGGTCTGGCCCTCAGTTTCTAGGAATCCGCGACCGCGGACGATGGGGATTCCGAGAAGCGAGAAGAATTGCGGTGAGACCTGGTTGAAGTTGACTTGTTGCGGACCCGAGATTCCCTCGATTTCGATCATTGTTCCGTAGCTGGAGCGTGAGAGCGGCACGGTGACGGCTTGGGTGACGGCGTCGACGCCGGGAATTGCGGAGACGCGTTCGATTAACCGGCGATGGAACTGGAGGGCGCGCGCGTTATCGTATCCTTGCTGCTCGAGGTCAAAGTAAGTAACGACTACGCCCCTCATCGAAAAGCCGGGATCCACGGCCTGGGCGGATTGGAGACCGCGCACGAGGAGTCCAGCGGCGATCAGAAGGACGAGGCAAACGGAGACCTGGGCGGCTACCAGCGCACCGCGGAGCCAGCCTCTTGAGATGTGACTCGCGAATCCCGAGCCTTCTTCTTTCAGGGCGGAAACGAGATCGGGGCGGGTGGCTTGTAAGGCCGGCATGAGACCGAAGAGGATTCCGGTGATAGCGGAGACTGCCACGGCGTAGCCCAGAACGCGCAGGTCCGGGGTGAGATTGAGCGCGATGGGAGGGGCGCCTGCGGAATAAAGATTCGACATCACGATTTTGTAAAGCGATTCGAAAGTCCAGAAGGCGAGAAGAGATCCCAGCGCGCCGCCGGCGAGCGAAATCAGCAGGCTTTCGGTGAGGAGCTGGCGGACCAAACGTCCGCGACTGGCTCCGGTGGAGAGGCGGATGGCGATTTCTTTCTGACGGGCGGCAGCGCGGGCTAGCAACAAGTTGGCGACATTGGCGCACGCAATCAAGAGTACGAGACCTACGGCTAAGAGTGCTACGGCACTCCCGGCTAGCACGATGGTGCGGGCTTCGGGTTCGCCCAAGAACGTCGCCGTGTCTACGGCAAGGGTTGTCGTTCGGCCTGGATAAGACTGATCGATGCGACCGGCGATTACAGCGAGGTCGACGTGGGCGCGCGCGATGGAAACTCCGGGCTTGAGGCGTCCGAGGATTTCGAGCCAGCTCGTATTGGCGTCGGAGAGCTTGGGGTTTCCCCGAACCAAAGTGCCGGCCATGACGACGGGCGCCCAATAGCTGCTGCGCGTCATGCCGGTGCCGGTGAAATCTTGAGGCGCAATTCCGATGACGGTGAATGGGCGGCGGTTGAGCAGGATGGTCGAGCCGATTACTTCGGGATCGCCGTGGAATTGGGTGGTCCAAAATAAGTTTGACAAAATCGCGACGGGAGCTGCATCCGGCTGCGCACATTCGTCCGCGGAGAACTCGCGGCCGAGTATTGGTGAGCGGCCGAGGACGGTGAAGAAGTTAACGACTTGACCTTCGATGTGGCGCGCATCCGCGCCTCCGAGCGAGGCTGGGGCGTTGGCGGAAACGGCCAAGCCGCTAAGAACGTGGTTGTTATCGCGGTAGTTCAGGTACTCTGGATAAGAAAAATAACTGATCGACCCGTTGGCATTGCGATTGATCTTGCCCCGGAACGATTGATAGACGCTAACCACGCGGCCGGCGTCGGCGACCGGCAGGGGGCGCAGTGCGATGGCGTTCAGGATGGTGAAAATACCCGTGTTGACGCCGATGCCAAGCGCCAACGCAAGCACGGCGACAATCGCGAAGCCCGGCTGCTTGCGGAATGTGCGAATCGAATAACGGACATCCTGCCACAAATCGGCAAAAAGCGTCATGGGATATGCTCCTTTGGGTTCGAGATGTTCGGCGCGCTGGAAGCGGCCGCCTATCGTGCTGACCGCTTGCCGCCAGAACCACGCGCGAGAACGGCGTTCTTGAACAAACTCCTCGCAGAGGTCTCCTACGATGCATTCGTAGTGTGCCTTCGAGAGGCGCAGGCGAAGAAGAAGACAGGCGAGCCTGGGCGGATTTCGCATGTTCATACCTTTTGCAGATCGAGGCCTTCGAGCATGGTTGCGAGCGCCTTTTGCGATCGCCGGACGGCCTTGAGACCCAACGGTTCGATACGAAAGAAGCGCTTCGACCGCCCGCCGCGCTCGGCCGTTGGGTCGGCGAACCAGGACGCGACGTAGCCTTTGGCCTCCAGGCGGTCCAGCGTGCTGTAAAGGGCGCCCACGGAGACTTCGCGCTTGGTGCGCTGCTCAATTTCGCGGCGGATGGGAACTCCGTACGCGTTCGTTTGCAGACGAAGGAGGGCCAGCAGGACGATCTGCTCGAACTCCCCAAGGTATTCGCGGGATGCCATATGTTCTACAGAGTAGAATACGGCGCCCGCGCCGGCAAGTTCCGTCTTTTCTAATTGCGGTCAGTAGTCCGGTGAAATCAGCTTGTCCAGCTTGGCGATGGAAAAGCTTGGCGACCGGCAGAGATCGAGCATCTTCCTTTCGTCGCGATCGATTTTGGAAGCGGCGGCCGCAACTTCGCCCGCGATCTCATGGGGAATCACCACCGCTCCGTGACGGTCGGCATGCACCAGGTCTCCGGGATGGACCGTCATCCCGAAAATTTTGACCGTAATCTGAAAGTCTTCCAGATGCGCGAAGCCGTGCGAGACGCTGACGCCACTCGAAAACAGGTGAAATCCGGTGGCGCGGACTTCATCGAGATCGCGCACCGAACCGTTGGTCACCACGCCGCGGCTGCCCAGGGCCAGATGAATGCTGGAGTTCACTTCACCCCAATAGGCGCCGCCGGGAACCTCGCTCAGGTCCTGAACCACGGTGATTTTCGGTAAGGCGAACCGTTGCGTATACGCCCAATAATCGGTGCGCGAAACGCGCCTCTTTTTGAGTGCGGGTTTTCCGGACACGATCGTCGCGGTGCAGGCATACCCCAATAGCACGCCGAATTCCGGAAACTGGCACTGGATCCGGGTATCGCTGACGCCTTCTCCGCGCGGGCGGACACCGAACGTTTCCACCGCGTTGGCGATGGTGGGGGAAGGAATCCTGCGCAAGGCTTCCAGCTTGTCGGGCGGCAAAGGCATAAATTCAATTGCAGTATAGGCGCGATGGCCGTTACGCGCAATTGAACTTTTTGGACTCTCTGTTCACCGATCATGATTTTGGTGTAGTCTCGTTCTGAATGGAATTGCGAGAGCTGAAGAGCCTGCTGGCGCTGGACCAGTGCGGAAGTATCCGCGAGGCCGCGAAATCCTGCAACATCAGTCCGGCGGCGGTTCACAAACATCTGAAGACCCTCGAAAGCGAGTTCGGCCTGCGCCTGTACGCCAAACACGACGGCCGGCTGCAACTGACGGAGGGCGGGCGCGTAGCGCTTCCGTTCGCGCGCGACATCCTTCTCCACTACGACGCCGCGTTCACCGCGATCGAAGAATGGAAAGGCGGCGGCCGCGGTTCGGTGCGCGTGGGAGCCGGCCCCACCTTCAGCAGTTACATGCTGCCCGCGCTCATAAAAAGGTTCCGCCGGCGGTTCCCGCTGGTCGACGTTTATGTCGAGACGGGCGACAGCGCTCACTTGATCTCGCGCCTGCGAGCCGGCGCGCTGGACCTGATTTTCGACCTCGCCGCCGCCGATCCGGACGATCTAAACCTGGAGCAGGTGGCGCAGTGGGAGGCGCAGACGGGATTTATTTCCGCGCGCTCGGACGTGCCCACTCACTGCCGCCTGGGGCCGCTCGAAAAGGTCCCGTTTATTTTGTTCGCGAAAGGCACGGCGATGGAATCGGCGGTGCGGCATTACTTCCAATCGCTGAATTTTCACCCCAGCGTGGTGATGCGCTCGGACAGCGCGGAGGCCATCAAGGCGATGATTCGCGCCGGTCTCGGCGTCTCGGTCCTGTTCTTATGGAACATCGACGCGGAGATGCGCGGCTCGGCGTTTAAGGTGATCCGGACCAACGCTCCGCCGCTCTCGCTGCGCATGGCTTTGGTGCGCTTGCGATCCGGCTACACGCCCAAGGCGGTTCAGGAGTTCATCGGGCTTACCGCGCGGATGAACTGGAAAAATCTACATCTGCTCCAGCCTTCGCGTTTACCTGCCGTGAACGAAAAGTCACAATAATGTCGTTGCGCTGATCTCCTTTGTCGCCTATACTTGCCGTGTTTGAACCGAGCCTCCCAGTTCGAAGCGCTCTCCTGGCAGATGGTTTTGCTCACCGGCCTCTCCGTGTCCATCGCCTGGGGCATCCGCGGACAATTCGGCCACGAATATGGAGCGGCGCTGGCGGGAGCCATCGGCGGCATGACCATCGCGCTCGCCAGCGGCCGTGAGGACTGGCGCGCCAGGATTCACTACTTCGCGTTCCTCGGCGCGGTGGGATTCGGGTTCGGCGGCGCCATGTCGTACATGAAGACCATCGCTTATACGCATTCCTCCGATTCGCCGACTTCTCTCTATGGATTTGCCTGCGTGTTTTTATTAGGCTTGATCTGGGCCGCGCCCGCCGGAGCAGGCATCGCCGTGGCGGCGTACTTCAACCGCGAGGAACTGACTAAATTCTTCGTCCCCATCAGCGCCGTTTTTCTCTCCTGGTACGCGCACGACGCGGTGCGCATTTACACGCGCGATTGGCCTCGCTACAACTATTTCCTGGGCGGGCAGGAAGGCGTCATCAACCTCACCATCCTGGTGGTGATCGCGGTGTGCCTGATCAAGCGCCAGTATTGGGGGCTTGGCAGCCGCTTGATGCTCTACATGGCCGGGGGATGGTGGGCCGGGAACATCATCCTGATTCGGATCTTGCATTTCGATATGAATCCGCCGCGCGGCGATACCTGGGCCGGGTACCTGGGGCTGGTGTTCGGGATCGTGGCATTTTGCTGGCGCAACAAAGAAGGCGGGATTGCCTTCGCGACCGTCGCGTCGGGATTCTTCGGCGGCATCGGATTCGCGTTGGGAACGGCCGTGAAGCTTCTGGTGATGTCGTCGGGGTTCAATACCAACTGGCATAGCGTGATGGAACAAACGCAGGGGTTTTTCCTGGGAATCGCGCTGGCGATTTCGCTCGGGCTGCTGATCGGCCGGGCGCCGCGGATCGTGGACGAGCCGCGCACGCGCCGCTGGACGGAAGTATTTTCCATCGTCTTCGTGCTGTGCGTGCTGCCGTATTTGAATTTCCGCCGGAGTCCGGGCGAATGGACCAGGGAAGTCGAGGGGCTGACCGAGCGGCTGTATGGAATCTGGATCTCCAGCGACCTGATGCCGTCGCGCGGGTATATCGGATGGCTCGATTTCGTGTTTATCGCGCTCGGCGTGGCGATGGTCTTGCTGCTGGTCCTGCATCTGCGGCAGAGGATTCCTTTCATTCCGGAAACCTGGATGGGAAAAGGCCAGCTTTTTTACCTGATGTTTCTGTGGACCATCGTGGCCATCAACTTCATGCTGGTGGTGCCTCGCCTCACGCCGATCCGGCTGGTGACGGAGTGGTTCATCACTCTGAACGCGATCGCCTGCACGGTGCTGCTGGTCTACGCTTGTTTTTCACGCTCCGGAGAAAGGGTCGACATCGCGGCGGAAGGGTCCTACGGTCCATGGATTCGCAATGCCGCCATTTGCGGGATACTGGGGGCGGCGGTGGTGTGTTTCTTCGGCTGGGGCGTGAAAAGGGCCCTTTATGGCGATCGCTACGCCGGCGTTCCGGGGATTGAGTACCACGATCAGATACGATTCGGACCGAATAATACGAACACAGTCCGCTGAGAAAGGATTTTGCCATGACGATTTCGCGACGAATGCTCCTCGCTGGATCTACCGCTGCCGCCTTGGCTCAGGCGCAGCAGCGCAGGCGAGTACCCAGTTGGAAGCCGCGTCTCGGTGTGCTGGGAAATTACTCCGATGCCAATGTCGAATTTGTGAAAGCGGAAGGCTTCACCAGCATGGAACTGCGGCTGGACCCTCGCAAGCTGGACGACAACGCGATCGCTTCCATTAAGGATAAGGTAGCCAAGGCCGGCATCTGGGTATCCTCGCTGGCCGCCGACGGCAATCACATCGATCCCGATCCGGCCAAGCGCGAGGCGCTGAATCTGCGCATTGTCGCCTTGATCGAATTATGCGGCAAACTGGGCGTTCCGGCCATCGGCGGACAATCCGGCACCATCAAAGGACAGCCGCTCGCCAAGCAGGTGGACGAAATCGTCCGCGTCTACAATGAGAAATATTTCAAAGCCTGCGAGCAGCACAAAGTCAAGATACTGTGGGAACCCTACCAGGGCGGCCCGAATATCGCCACCGGCCCGGTCGGCTGGGAAGCGCTTTTTAAGGCGTTCAACGATAGCCCGAACGTCGGACTCCAGTTCGATCCTTCACACCTGGTGTGGCAATTCATGGACCCTGTGCAGGCGGCTCGCGATTTCGCGAGCAAAATCTACGACGTCCATTTGAAGGACACGGAAATTCTCTGGCACGTCGTGCGGCGCGCCGGAATTGAGCCGGTCGATGGCAGCCGCTGGTGGCGATTCCGCATCCCCGGCTACGGCTCGGTCGACTGGAAGGGATTTTTCACGGTGCTCGAAGAGGTGGGATACACCGGCGCGATGAATATCGAAAACGAAGACGGCTTCTTCTCTCCCAGCTACGATGGCGACAACTTCACCGAACAGTTCAAGCGCGGTTTTCATACCGCGCACGAGTTCCTCAAGACGCTGGTGCCGCCTCTGACCGCTTAGTGGAACAGTCCCCAGGCTCACGCCAGGGGTTATAACCCCGTCCGTGAGGGCGGGGATTTCGCGATTTGCGCAGCGGTAACGAGATCGCCGAGACGGTCTAGTAAGCTGTCCCGGTCATTTCGTTGGCGGAGCTTCCGCGCCTGTCCGCTTCCTGACGGTCGCGGTTCCGTTGAACCGCCATGCATGCGGGCAAATGAGAAGCTCTCGCTAACAGAATCGCAGGGACAGCTTACTAGCTTCGAATCTGTGCAACCAGGAAGTCCACGACCCGTTCGAAAGGATCGAATCCGAAGGCTTGCCCGATCGGTTTGCGAAGATTCGAGTTTGCATTGATGTCGTAGAAGATCAGTCGGCCGTCGGAAGCTTCCAGATACTCGATACCTCCGACGTCAAGCCGGCCGGCAGCCATCAGTTTCTTGCCCGTATCCACGGCGGCCGAGGGCACCTCCGGATATGGATGGAACTCGACCGGGCTCGAAGGTTTCACCGCCGGCACTTCGCAATGCGATTCGCCGGTTTCGGGATTGCATATCTCGGACGGACACAGATTGAAGGCACCGTGAGCAACCACGCGCATGGCATACAGCAACTCGCCGCCAAGGAACTCCATTCGGACGATGCCCTGTGACGGCGCGACCGGATAATATTCCTGAAGCGTGAGGAGATTGTCGGGCAGCCAGAGGTCGGGCTGGTCGCGCAACAGGCGGACGAGTTCATCCGGGGAATGGAGCAGGTACATCCGCGCGCCGCTCCCGCCCTGCTCCGGTTTTAGCAGAGCGGGCCAGCGATCCTCCCAGCGTGCGAGCGCCGCCTCCACGTCGTTAAACGCGAGAGTCCGCGGGTGCGGGATGTCCAGCCGGTGCATCAGGGCCGCCTGCGTGGATTTGCTCAGCTCCAGCAAAAACGCCGGTGAGCCGTTGAGCACTCTGGCTCCCCCAAGTTCGAGGGATCGCATTAAGGAAAGAGCGAGCGGTACAGCGCGGGTGTTGCCCCGCACGTAGGCGCTCGGGCTCGCCTGGTTGAAGTAGAGCCGCGCGGCGGGAACGCTGTCGGGATCGAAGGCGCCGTGTTTGAGGTCGAACGTCCCATAGCGGACACCGCGATTGTCCAGCGCCGAGAACAACGGCTTTTGCCATTCGGGGTGCTCGAAGAGGACGACAAGATCGTAATCCATACCGTATCGTCACTATATCTTTGGATGCTCTCGTGGCGCACGCCCCCGGCGTGCCGCGTCGACACTCGTGTCGATGCTTGGCCAGTGTTTCTATCGCCCAGGGGACGGGCGTCGAGACGAGTCTCGACGCGGCACGCACGAGTGCGTACGCCACATGACATTGCTGTACCTTTAAGAAATGGTAAGAACAACCTTCCTCCTGGGCGTTCTGTGCTGCGGCCTGGCGCCTGCCCAGAATTCTTTGAGCGTCGCTTCCAAGATCGTGGCAAGCGCAAACGGCTTCCTGAGTTCGCTCGATGACGGACAGCGGTCGAAAGTGCTGTTCGAGTTCAACGACGCGGCGCAGCGGATGAAGTGGTCGAACCTGCCCACGACGATGGTGCCTCGGGCAGGACTGAAGATGGGCGATCTGAGCGCGCCGCAGAGGAAAGCCGCGATGGAGCTGCTGGCCTCCATGCTGAGCACGCGCGGTTATGAGAAAGTGCTGGCCATCGTCGAAGGCGACGAGGTACTCAAAGGATCCAGCGGCGGGCGCGGCGGGCCGCCGATGTTCGGGCACGACTTGTACTACATTTCCATTCTAGGCAAGCCGTCGGTGAACGACCCCTGGATGCTCCAGTTCGGCGGCCATCATCTGGCGCTGAACATTACCATGGTGGGTCGCGATGGGATTCTCACGCCCAGCCACACGGCGGCACAGCCCGCAAAGTACACCGTCGACGGCAAGACCGTGCGTCCGCTGGGAGCCGAGAACGACAAGGCATTCGCGCTGATTAATGCGCTGGACGAAGGACAGCGCAAGCAGGCGATTCTCAATTACAAGGTGGCAGACCTGGTGCTCGGGCCGGGGAAGGACGGAAAGACGATTCAGCCGGAGGGAATCAAGTGTTCCGCGATGAACGCGAGCCAGCAGGCCATGCTGCTGGATCTGGTGGGTGAGTGGGCGGGGATTATCAACGAACAGGCTGCCGTAGCGCGCATGGCGGAGATCAAGTCGAATGTGTCCGCAACCTGGTTCGCCTGGAGCGGACCGACCACCAACGGGACGCCGGCGTATTACAGGATTCAGGGACCGACGCTGGTGATCGAGTACGCGCCCCAACCGCTGGGGGGCGACCCGACCATGCACATCCATACGATCTATCGCGATCCGACGAACGATTACGGGAAAAAGTCAGTGGGGCATTGAGCACGAATGAGGAGGATGGTCCTAAGCACGCTGCTCGCGCTGAGTCTGGCTGCGGTCGCCGACGCGCACCGGCTGGACGAGTATCTGCAAGCGACCCTGATCGGAGTGACGCCCGGCGGCATTGAACTGGAGATCCAGTTGACGCCGGGCGTCGCAATGCTGCCGGTCTTAATGACGGTGATCGACCAGGATCGCGATGGACGAATTTCCCCGGAAGAAGAGCGGACATATGTGGAACGCGTGGCGCGGGATGTGGAACTGAGAGTGGATGGCGTGCAGGCGCCGTTGGCGTTGCTCGAGAGCAGCTTTCCCACTGTCGAATCCATGCGCGAGGGATTGGGAACGATCCGGATGAAACTACGCACGGCGCGCACAGGGCATGAGTTGCGTTTCGAAAATCGGCATCTTCCGCAAATCAGCGTATACCTGGTGAATTGCCTTGCGGCTCCTTCGGACGGTCTTGTGGTAAGCCGCCAGCAGCGGGACGAGGCGCAGAGGTCGATTGCTTTCGAGTATTCCTTCGCCACAATCGCGCTGGGACCATTCTGGCCGGCCGCGATCGGAATACCTCTGCTAGCCCGCCTGGCGCTGCTCATCTACAGAGCGAAACGCGACAAAAGATCATCCAGAGTTCGTCCACCTAACGCTGTGACCGGATAAGTTGTTACCGATTCAGCCGCTATGCGTCAGCTTGGGGCTTGCACGGGAAACCGCAATAGCCCCAAGCTGACGCATGGGGCTCCAGGCGGTCACCGCACTGGCGCTTCGATTCCAGGCTTGTAATCAGCCGGACGATCGTCGATAATAACCCTACTCCGTAGCCTGCAATCTGCCGGCCCCGTCACGGTAAGGGAGGACCCATGTATCGTCAAACGAAATCCGCCCGCGTGGCGGTTATCCTTATGTGTACGATCATCGCCCGAGCGCAGCAGGCCGGCGGCGACGACGAACCTCCGCGGCCGGCACAACAGACCATGAAGCAACTGGCGCGCGGAACGCAATATGCCGCTGCGTCCATGGCTCCGCAAGCCACTTTGACCGCCGAACACATCCTGCGCGCGGGCGGAAACGCCTTCGACGCGATCGTCGCGGGTCAGGCGGTGCTCGGGGTGGTGCAGCCCAACCTCAACGGCGTCGGAAGCGACGCTACGTTGCTGATCTACGATGCCAAGGCGAAAAAGGTGCTTTCGTTGAACGCCGAGGGGACCGCGCCGCAGCTCGCAACGATCGAATGGTATCGGACGCACAAGGACGGCAAGATCCCGGTGAACGACACGCTGCTGTCGGGAACGGTACCGGGCGCGGTGGACGCCTGGTATCTCCTGCTGTCGCGCTGGGGCACCATGACGTTCGCTCAGCTGCTTCAGCCTGCGATCGAGCTGTGCGAAGGAGGCGTTCCCATGGGGCGCACCCTTAACTCGCCCGCCTTGGCGAAATATCCCGACTCGGCCCGCGTCTACGCGCCGCCGGATGGCAAGCGATGGAAAGACGGGGATATCTGGAAAAATCCCGACCTGGCGCGTACTCTGCGGCGCATGGTGGAAGCGGAGAAGGCAGCGTCGAAGCAGGGCCGGTTGGCTGGTTTAAAGGCCGCGCGGGACCGGTTCTACAAAGGCGACATCGCCCGCGAGATGGCGAAGTTTTCCGAAGAAAACGGGGGCTTGTTCCGTTATAACGACTTCGCTTCGTACTCCGCCAAAATTGAAGAACCCGTCTCGACGAACTATCGGGGCTATGTGGTTTACAAAAACCCCTCGGCCAGCCAGGGTCCGGCGGAGCTGTTCGCGCTGAACATCCTCGAAGGCTACGATCTGAAGAAGATGGGCCTCAATTCGCCGGATTATATTCACACTTCGGCGGAGGCGATGAAGCTCGCGATGGCGGATCGCGACACCTATCTCGGCGACATGGATTTCATCAAGATTCCCTACGCCGGCCTGCTGTCGAAGGATTACGCCTCGGAACGGCGAAAACTGATCGATCCGGAGAAAGCGTCGCTCGATTTCCGGCCGGGCGAAATAGGGACCTACGCCGGGCCTGGATACGAGCCGGTGGCCACGCCGCGCGATGTGAATCTTACCGGAAACGCCGATCATGAAGGCGATACCAGTTACATTGCGGTGGTGGACCGCGATCGCAACATGATCTCGTTTACCCCGAGTCTGCACAGCGGCTTCGGAACGAAGATGGTTATGGGGAACCTGGGATTCCTGTTCAACTGCCGTGGCGATTACTACTCGCTGGTGGCTGGACACGCCAACGCCCTGGCGCCCGGCAAGCGCCCGCGTAGCACCCTGCAAGGCACCCTGGTCATGAAGGACGGCAAGCCATTTCTGGTCACCGGCAGTCCCGGCGCCGACGATCAGTGCATGCGGACAATACAGACGCTTCTTAATATGGTCGAGTTCGGAATGAATATCCAGCAGGCCATTGAAGCGCCGCGGTGGGCCACGCGCAGTTTCCCCTCATCGCCTTTTCCCCACACCATGTATCCCGGAGATCTATCCCTGGAGGGGCGCATCGCCGATTCGGTGCGGGCAGAACTCGCGCGCCGTGGTCACAAGGTCACGATGAAGGGACCGTGGTCAATGAACGACAGCGCCGGCATCGTGGTGGAGCCTGGGAACGGCACTCTGAGCGCCGGAGCCGATCCGCGCACGACCGCTCTCGCGCTGGCGTGGTGAACGTCCAATGAAGCTCATTTTTTAATCGAGTGCTCCAACAGGCAGCGTTCTTACGCGATAGGATGGCTGTACCGTGTCAGAGCTCAAAAGCGCATTCCGCACCCTCGCGCGCGACCCGTGGGTTTTGGCGATCGCGAGTCTTATCGCGGCCGCGCTGGCCGCCAACGCTGTTCCGGCACGACGCGCCGCATCGGTGAACCCGGTCGACGCTCTGCGCTTCGAAGGCTGACCACGCCATGTCTTCCACCACCAGACGTTCTTTTTTCGAACTTGCGGCCTCCTTGGGTGCAGCAGCGGCTTTGGGCGGTCCCCGGAAGCAATCGAAGACGCAATCGAAGACGCAATCCGAAGAGCGCCGTGATTTGTTCCCTCAGGGAGTCGCGTCCGGGGATCCCGAAAGCGCCAGTGTTCTGGTGTGGACACGACGGCCGCCGGTGGAGGGCAATTCCGTCGATCGGTTGAACGTGGAGATTGCGGAGGATGACGCCTTTCATCGCGTCGTGGCGACGGCGTCCGCCCCGGTTTCGGCCGCCTCCGACTGGACCTGCCGCGTCCTGGTTGGCGGGTTGAAACCGGCTCGAGTCTATTGGTATCGCTTTACGGATCCGCACGGATTCAGCAGCCGCATCGGCCGGACCATCACCGCGCCCGCGATTCATGACGCCAGGCCCGTTCGATTTGCCTTTGTGAGCTGCCAGAATGCCAACGACGGAGCGCAGAACGCCTACCGGCGGATGATTTTCGAGGATGAGAACGCAGCGGAGGAAAACCGGCTCGGCTTCGTGCTCCATCTCGGCGACTTCATTTACGAAATCGTCTGGTATCCGGAGGACCGGCCTCAGGGAATGTACGATCGCCGCGTGAGGGATCTTGTTCGGTACGCGCATGGCGAAAGAATTCGCGATTTTCACATCCCCACGACGGTCGACGACTATCGCGCCGTTTATCGCGCGTACCTCTGCGATCCCGATCTACAGGATGCCCGGGCGCGGTGGCCGTTTGTCAATATGTGGGACAACCATGAGTTCAGTTGGCTCGGCTGGCAGTCGCTACAAGTATTCAATGGAGAAACGCGGCCGGCGCAGACGCGCAAAGTGGCCGCCAACCAGGCCTTCTTCGAATATCAGCCGGCGCGGATGGCCGATCCGAGCGGACGGTTTCCAGCCGCCTTCACCCCGCCGCCGGTCGTCGATGCTCCCGTTGTTCACTTCGATGACCACGGGCTTGGTGACGAGCCGAACAATCTCGCCGCGATCCACAGTCTCCGCGGATATCGCGCGCTGCGCTGGGGACGTAACGTCGAGCTGATCGTCACGGACCAGCGCAGCTATTGTTCCGAAGATCCCGCAGGGCATCCCGATGCCAAGCGTCTGACGACCGCGGATTTTCCGGAATTGCTGCCGCGGGAGGCGCTGGAAATCTTGGACGCGGGGCGCGACCATGGCAGCGGTCATCCACCGGCATCGATTTCCTTCGGCGAGATCGAGATTAAGAATTTCCGCAAGGATGGCCCTCCGCAAACGATTCTTGGCGCCGAACAGAAGGCGTGGTTTCTGGAGCGCTTGCGCACTTCCAAAGCCACCTGGAAGATTTGGGGAAACACGACAACAACTCTCGATATGCGCGCCGATCCGCAAAACCTGCCGCCCGGCGTGGGCATACCGTGGCCGGTCCCCGGTTATGCGACCATCGCCGGGAGCGATTGGAGCACGGCGTTCACGGAGCGCGCCGAGATCTACGATTTCATCCAGAGTCACGGCATCGCCGGCTTTACAACAGTGGCCGGCGACCGGCATAGCTTCTGGGCCGGATTCGCCTCAAAGTCTCTGCCGCCGGAACCGTTCACCCCCGTCGGCGTCGCTTTCGCCACAGGTTCGATATCCGCGCCAACCATACTCGAGGCCCTCGAATACAATTTTCCCAAGGATCACCCGTTGCGCCCGCTATTTTTGGGGCAAGGCCCGGAGGATCGAAAGCCGCAGCCCACGATGAATCTTTTGCTCCGGCACGGAGTGCGTTCCTGCCTCGAATACTCCAGCAGTGGGGATATAGAGAAAGCCCGCAAGCTTTCCAATCCCGGCCTTTCCCCACACGTGCGGTTCGTCGATATGGGCGGACACGGCTATTCCGTGGTCACGGCGTCAAGCGATTCCGTCGAAACAGAATTCGTTTGCATTCCTCGTCCCACCGAGCGCAGCGAACGTGCGGACGGTGGTCCGCTGAATTATCGGATCAAGTTCCACGCGCCACGGTGGGTAGCCGGAGAGCCGCCGAAGCTGGAGATGCAGATTATCGAAGGCGACCCGAAATTCTCGGTGTAACGCGGTACTCGATCACTCGTGCCGGAGCGCGACCATGGGATCGATTCGCGACGCCCGTCGCGCAGGCAGGTATCCCGCCACCAGCACGGCGGCGAGCAAAGTGAGCACTGCGATGGTCAGCGCCACCGGATCGTTGGGCTTGATTCTGTACAGGAACGAAACCACCAGTTTCGAGGTGCCGAGCGCTGCGGGGATGCCGATCGCCAGACCCACGGCCGCAAGCACAATCACGTCGCGTAGAATCATCCAGACCAGGCGGCCTCGCTGCGCGCCGAGAGCGGTCCTGATTCCGATCTCCCCGGTGCGTCGCGCAACATTGTAGGAAACGGTCCCATACAGGCCCACGCAGGCGATCACCAGCGCCAGGATCGCGAACGCGGAACACAGCCTGGCAAACACGATCTCCTGGTTCATGATCTGATCCACCTGCGCCGCTTCGGTCTTGACACTGGTGACCGGTACGCGCGGATCCGCCTGGCGTACGATCTCGCGTACCGTGTTGACGTACCGCAGCGGATCGCCGCTGGTGCGCAGCGCGAACGTCATCTCGTCAAGGGGCACGTATGTGCCTTGATTGAACGGAAGGTAGACCACGGGCGGAAAGTCACCCTTGAGACTGCCATAGCGCGCATTTCTGGCGATACCGACGACCTCCATCTCTTTGAATGGCGGTTCGCGTCGAATCGAGATACGCTGGCCCAGCGGATTCTGGTCGCCAAAGTTCGTCTTGGCGAACACTTCATTGATAACAGCGACCGGCGGCGAACCCGGCTGGTCGCGCTGATCGATCTCGCGCCCGGCGAGGATCGGAATCTGCATCGCCGTAAAAAAACCCGGTCCGGTCATCAGGATATGATCCGTAATGTTGGGAACGGGCTCCTTTCCGATGGGAGCCACAGGGTTCCCCCATGTTCCATGCCCGATCATCGGATAATGCGACATTGCCACATCGCGCACTCCCGGGATCGCGCCGAACCGCTTTTGAAGATCGCTGAAGAAGGTGACAATCTCGGGGTCCTTGTGTCCGGCTTGCCGCGCGTTCATCTGAAACAGCAGCAGGTTTTCATGATTGAATCCCAACTGAATCGCTTGCAGATTCTGGAGCGTCCGGACGAACAGGCCCGCGCCCACCAGCATAAGAAGGGAGATCGCGATCTGTAGAATGACAAGCGCGTGGCTCAAGCTGAGGCGCTTCTTCCTCCTGCCGGGCTGACCGGCCCGCGTTTCCTTGAGCGCCGGCATCACATCCACCCGCGTCGCCTGAAGCGCCGGAGCCAGTCCGAACATCAGGCCCGTGAGCATCGACAACGCCACTGCGGCGGCCAGCACGTGCCAGTTTAGATCCGGGTGCAGCGTGAAGTCCTCGCGCCCGTTGGCCAGCAGCACCGTCAGGACCCGGATGCCCCACACCGCAAGCAGGACTCCCACCGCTCCGCCGATCGATGCCAGCAGCAGACTTTCCGTCAGCAGTTGCCGGATAACGCGGAACCGTCCGGCCCCCATGCTGAGCCGCACCGCGATTTCGCGCCTCCGCGCCGCTGCCCGCGCCAGCAGCAGGTTCGCGATGTTGGCGCACGCAATCGCCAGAATCAGCGCCACCATCGACAGCAAAACATACAGCGGCTTCGAGTACCGCCGCCGAAGATTATCGAGTCCGCTGGCGCCTTCGGTAATCACCAGTGCGGGAAGATCCGCGCGCTCTTGATCGTTCGATGCCGTGGTCGCGACCCATTGATGAAATACGGGACCCAGCGCCGCTCGCGCCTGCACGAGATTCACGCCAGGACGGAGGCGCGCCATCATCTCGATCCAGTAATAGTTCTGATCGAGGTACCCTTCGCTGTTGATGCCGCGGTGTGCGACCGCCAAAAGAATATTCGTATGCAGAGGGAGATAAAAATCCGGCGCGGCGGCGGGATCGACGCCGAAAAATCCCGGTGGCGCGACCCCTGCCACCGTGAACGGAATGTTGTTGATCAAAATAGATTGCCCCGCTGCGCTAAAGGCGTCGCCGAAGCGTTTTTGGCTATAGGCGAAACTCAATACGGCGACCGGAGCCGCGCCCGTCCGGTCGTCATCGGGGATAATCGCGCGTCCGGCCGCGGGCAGAACAGCGAGCCCACGAAAATAGTCACCGGAAACATATTCGCCGCTCGCTTGCTCCGCCTGTCCCTTCACCATCAGGTTGACTTCGCGCGTCGGATAGTAAGCGAACAGGCTCGAAAATACTGAATCGGACGACTTCTTCAAAAGCTCGAATGCAGGATAAGGGAAGATACCAGCGGTCGTTCCGCCGTTATCGTCGTGCGTGCTCCCGCTGATGCCATGGACGACGGACCGCGTAGCCTTGGAGAGATGCCAGTTCAGCACCGCCAGCGATTCCGGATCGGCCACCGGGAGGGACCGCAACAGGATCGAGTCCATAAAGCTGTAGATCGCCGTATTCGCCCCAATGCCCAGCGCAAGCGTCAGAATCGCGAGCAGACTGAAGCTCTTGCTTGCCGACATCGTGCGAAGCGCATAGCGCAGGTCCTGGCCAAATTGCTCGACGAGCGTCCATCCCCACGCGGAGCGAGTATTCTCCCGCAGCAACGTCAAGTTTCCCAGCTCGCGCCGCGCGGCCCATCGAGCCTCTTGCGTTGACGCGCCGTCCGCCAGCTTCGCCTCCGCTTCCTCATCCAGATGAAACTGCAGTTCCTCGCGCAGCTCCCGTTCTTTGTCGCGCCTCCGTACGAACCAGCTCAATTTGCGAAAGAACGAGTTCATTGTCCCTCCTCGACCACCGGATCCAAGATCAATCCCATCGCCCGCGCGAACGCCTGCCATTTCGAGTGCTCGGTCACGAGCTTCTTCCGCCCCAGCGCCGTCAGGCGATAATATTTCGCCCTCTTACCCTTGTCGGACAGTTCCCACGAAGCCGCAATCCAACCTTTCGCCTCCAAACGGTGCAGCGCCGGATACAACGATCCCGTTTCCACCTGGAGCAGGTCTTCCGACGTCCTCTGAATGTGTTTCGCGACAGCGTACCCGTGAGACGCTCCAGCCAGCAGCGTGCGGAGGATCAGCAGGTCGAGAGTACCTTGGAGAAACTCTACGCGAGTGGGGGGCTTGGGGCTCATTGTGTAGCCAGTCTACTATATATTCTGTAGAATGTCTACGCGCAAGGTAAGCTATAGCAGTAAAATAACTTAAAAGATCCGGGTCTCAGGCTGCTAGAACTGTTTGCGGATTCCGCATATACAGAAAGGGGGGTATCACGTACCAATGGAAGGCGTCCTCCCCGGCGACCGCTGGGAGCAAGTGGAAGGCTGTTCCAGGAAGCAACCGACCTTCCGCCGGCTATGCGCGAACGTTTTCTCGATGAGCGGTGCGCCGGCGATCTGAAATTGCGTGACGAGGTCTTATCGCTGGTCCGGTACGACACGGGCGAGGAGACCACGTTTCGGCGAGGCCTTGCAGGCAGCCGCCGCCAACATCGTCGCCGACGACCCGCCGGGCCGCAGAGTGGGCCCGTACCGGATTGAGAGTGAAATCGGACGGGGCGGCATGTCGGTGGTTTATCTGGGGGTGCGCGCCGACGGGGAGTTCGAGAAGCGCGTCGCCATCAAACTGATCAAGAGGGGCATGGATACCGACGCGGTGACGAAGCCGAGGCTCTACAACACGATTCTGGACGCACAACGGGCCGGGTTTGGAGAAAAAGATCCCGCCACGCTGCTCACCATTGGCAATCTGGCGGTGGTCTACGCGCACCAGCAAGAGTACGCGCTCGCCGAAGCGGTGAACCTGAAAGTGCTGCAACTCCAGAAGAGCGTATTGGGCGCGGAGCATCTGGACACGTTACGCACCATGAACAACTTGGGCGTGGTTTACACGTCGGAGGGCAAGTTCCTCGAAGCCGAGCGGCTGTACCGGTACATTTTCGAGGTCCGCCGAAGGGTGCAAGGGCCCACCCATCCGAACACGATCTTCACGGTCAACAATCTTGCCGTGGTGTACGCCCGCCCGGGCGGTAACCGGGAGGAAGCCGAAAAGCTCTATCGGGAAACCTTAGACCAGCGGCGGCGGAAGAGATTCTTACGGAGACCGCGCAAGGGCGAGGGCGGGTGTTGGGCGCCACGCATCGGGACACTCTCGAAAGCTGGGTGCAGACGGCGATGGCGCAGATGCTGCAACGGAAATTCGAGAAGGCGGAAGGCACCCTGCGGCCTACATGCAATGCGTACGTCGACGCCAAGCTCGATGTATGGCAACGCTACTCCTGCCAGGTGCTTTTGGCCGAGAGCCTGGTGGCCGAGAAGCGCTTCAACGAGGCCGAACCAATGCTGCTGGCGGGCTACGACGGATTGCGGCAACGCGAGGCGTCCATCCCCGCCGTCAGCAAGCCCACGCTCGACCGCGCGGCCGCGTGGCTCGTTCGGCTCTATACGGAGGAAGGCAAGCCGGAACTTGCGGAGCAATGGAAGAAGAAGCCGACGACGACGGCGGGGCCGACCAAACAGTAGCCGCAGACAACGCTTCGCGAGGACCCATGACCATCTTGGATCGGCGGTTCAACCGCCTAAGCTATTTAGCGGCGCGGCAGCCTTGACAGGTGGCGCAGCCGTCGCTGAAGACGTGGAGGTCGGGACTATTAAAAGGTGGAAGGAGGGACGGATTATTCTCATGTGACCTTCGCACAGCTTCGACGCACATCGCTGCATTCGAGCGGAATCTATGAGAGTTTTCAGTTGCGTTGATCACTTATATCACGTGACTCCTGCGACTTTCGCCCAGCCGACCAGGTCTCTTCGGGTTCCTTCGACCCGAGACACGGCCCGCGCTGGCGCATGTTGAAGGAAATCTACTAGGAACTGGCGGGAGTCTGATGGAATTCTTTTCGATCCTCGGGGTCGCCACAGTGGTGATCGCCGTTCTCGCCTTGGCTCTGTACGGGAAGAGGAGGGACGTGGGATTTCTGGTGGGCACCGGGGCGCTCTACTATTGGACGCTTTACGGAGCCTGGTACATCGTTATCGACAAGACGGGAGGGTTCAGCGGAAAGAACTACTCCTATCTGGAATACAAAATGTTCCCGATTTCGCTCGACGGCGATTACATGTTGACACTGGTGCTTTACTCCGGCTTCATTATCCTCGTTCAACTCACCCTGCTGTTGACTCTGCTTCGCGACAAACAGTTTGAGGTTCCCCGCCTGGTGATGCGGCATGAGCCGATTCTGATCATCGCGGTTCTGGCCGCCCTGGCCAGTCTCTATATCATCAAGGACAAGATCAGCGAGGCTTGGGCGCTGAACACCTCCGCGTATATCTACACGCGCCGGCAAACCGACGAGTGGTTCACGCTCCACCAGGTGCTGAACCGGGTGGCGATGCTGCCGCCCGCCATCGGTTTTGCGACGCTGGTCGCCGGGGAACGGTCGTGCTTTTTTGTCAACGTCGTCCGGCGATATACCTGGCCCGGTTACATCGCGCTATTCCTTGCCATGGGCGCATTCACGTTCGTGCTTGGCAATAAGAACGAAGTGTTCGTGTCGCTGATCACCGGACTGCTCGCCTACCTGGCGTCGGTGCGCCGCCCCAGCTTCCTCAAAGCCGGTTTGCTGGTGATCGGCGGGATGTGGTTCCTCTACGCGATCGACTTTTTCCGGGGGACGCCTATTTCCGAGATGCAGTACGCGCTGAGTCAGCGGATTGAAGAGGCGACCGAAGTGGCCACTTTCGTAACCTCCAGCAACGAAGCGTATGCAGCGCATTTTTCGCTGTACGGCGTCCTGACCACCGGCACCGAGCCTCGTTTCGGCTACAGCCTCTATTCGCTCGCGTGCTCGGCGGTGCCGCGCGCGCTCTGGCCGGACCGTCCCGCCGACATTTACAACTACTATGCCGATAGCGTCGGCGTGATTCAGAACCAGGGCTATTCGGTGCATCATGCGACCGGCTGGTATCTCAATTTCGGCTATACCGGCGTGGCTCTCGGAGCCTTGGTGATGGGCCTGGTTTGGGCCTATTGTTCGAACGCCCACCAGCGCATCGGTCCGAAATCGGGGCTGGCCTTCCGATTATTCGCGACCATCTCGCCGTGGATGTTCGCGGCCTGTCTGCCGACCCTGATCCGCGCCGGGCCGGAGGGCTACAAGGGATTCATCGTCGAAGGGCTCATGATTCCCATAGCCACGCTCGCCTTCGCCTGCCGTCCGAAGAAAGCCAAACCGACGCTCACCTGGGACGCGCACACCGGTTGGATGATTGCCGGAGCCCAGCCGGAGAACTTCAAATGAGACCATTCGTTTCCGTAATCGTTCCGTGCCGCAACGAAGCTTTGTTCATCGAGCGCTGCCTCGACTCGATTCTCGGGAGCGATTATCCGGCCGGCCGCATGGAGGTGATCGTCGCCGACGGCATGAGCGGCGACGGGACGCGCAGCCTGCTCAAGGTTCTCGCCACGCGCGATTCGCGGCTGCGTATGATCGACAACCCGGAGCGCATCACTCCCGTCGCTCTGAACCGCGCGATTGCCGCCGCGCGCGGCGAAATCCTGGTCCGGTTCGACGGCCACGCGGTGATGCCTCCGGACTACGTCCGGCGATGCGTGGAACTTCTCGAATCCAGGGGCGCCGACAACGCCGGTGGCTCAATCCGAACCGTGGCGCAATCGGATGGACCATTCTCCGGACCCATTATGGCCACACTCGGCAGCCGTTTCGGGGTGGGCAATTCGCCGTTTCGTACCAGCGGCGGCCAAAAGGGCGCGCGCCCGGCCGACACCGTTTTCGGGGGTTGCTGGCGGCGCGAGGTGTTTTCGCGCATTGGCGGATTCAACGAGAAACTCGCCCGGAGCCAGGACATCGAGTTCAATCTTCGACTCCGGCGCGCCGGCGGAACAATCCTGCTCGACCCGCAAATTGTCTGCGACTACCATGCGCGGGCGGACCTGCGCTCCTGCTGGCTGCATAATTTTTCGAACGGCGTGTGGGCCGTGCTGCCATTCGCCTTGAGCGACACCGTTCCCGTCCGCTGGAGGCACCTCGTCCCTCTCGCATTCGTCACGTCGCTAGCCGCTTCCATGATGCTTCCGTTTCCGTGGTCGATCGCCGTCCTGGCGGCATACACGGCAGCCAACCTGGCGGCCTCGGCGCATGCGGCGATCGCGCAGCGGCGGACCACTTACCTTGCACTGATGCCCATCGCCTTCCTGAGTCTTCACCTGGCTTACGGCCTTGGCAGTGCCTGGGGTTGTGCGCAGCTTGCCGCGGACAAGCTCATCGGAATAAGACGGTTGAAACTCGCTCGTCGACGACATGCAACCCGCCACATGGAAACCTGAAGAAGGCAGCGAAGTAATGGAATGCATGGGTGAGAATTTCGTGGTGGGCCAGGCACTCTGGTGTTTGGGCGATATGCAGGGAGAAACTGTCAAATCCGATACCCGCACCCTGGCAGGAAGAGATCTCAGCCAAGGGGTTCAGTCCCGAGGACTGAAATCATCCAGATTCGAGAGTTGCATGGACGACAAGAAGCCGCTTCGAACTGAAGCCGAAACTGAATCCGCCGCCGCCGTCGCCCGGATCTTCGAGCAATGCCCGGACACCATTCAGGTGAAGCTCGAAAGCTTCACAAAGTACGTGCGCCGTCAGCATCTAAAGCGTTTTCTCGCCCTGTATGAGGTTTTCAAGCTGGCGATGCCGGTAAAAGGGTCGGTGGTCGAGTGCGGTGTGTTTCGCGGTTTCGGCCTGATGGCGTGGGCAAAATTGAGCGCCATGCTGGAACCGGAAAACCTCACCCGCCGCATTTACGGGTTTGACACCTTCGAAGGCTTTCCATCAGTCCGTGAGCAAGATCGGAGCGCGTTCACCGATGCAAGAACTGGCGATCTATGCTCGAACTCCTACGATGAATTGAACGAACTTATTCGTGAGTATGATCGTGACAGGTTTCTGGGCCACGTACCCAAGGTCGAACTCATTCGCGGAGACATCACCCGGACCGTCCCGCACTTCGCTGCTTCACATCCGCACTTGGTGGTGAGCCTCCTCTATCTGGACGCAGACATGTACGAGCCCACCAAGGTCGCACTGGAAACGTTTCTGCCACGGATGCCGAAGGGTGCCGTTGTCGTGTTCGACGAACTCGACAACCCCATCTGGCCGGGCGAGACCGCAGCTGCTATAGACGCCATCGGGCTTCGCAACCTGAGTCTGCGCCGGCTGGACTGGGATCCATATATCGCGTTCGCCGTCCTCGAATAGCACCGCGTTCACATCGCCCCACACGGCCGAGTGCCTTGTTCGGCTCTATACGGAGGAAGGCAAGCCGGATCTGGCGGAGCAATGGAAGAAGCCGCCGGCGACGGCGGGGCCGGGCAAATACTAGCGCGCAGACAAAGCCTCGGGAAAGCGGTAAGATTTGTAGCGTACGAAATGGAGGGACCCATGACCATCCCCATGAACATCTTGGATCGGCGGTTCAACCGCCGGAAGCTATTTCGCGGCGCGGCGGCCTTGACAGGTGGCGCGGCCGTCGCAGGGCTTGCTGAAACAGGCTGCTCTTCGAAATCCGCCGAAGCGGCGACCGCCGGCGCTTCGATCGTCGCGTCGGACAAGAATGCCATCGTCGACACCACGGCCGGTAAAGTGCGCGGATTCACGCGAAACGGTGTCCACACATTCAAGGGCATCCCGTACGCGGCGGATACCGGGGGAGCGGGACGTTTTGCCCCGCCCGCCAAGCCCGTCGCCTGGACAGGGGTGCGTAGCTCGATGATGTATGGTCCGACATGCCCTCAGGCGGCGCGCACCGGTTGGGCGAATGACGAAAACGCTTTCCTGTTCCAATGGGACGACGGCCAGCCGGGCGAAGACTGTCTTCGCGTCAACGTGTGGACTCCGGGTTTGAACGATGGGGGCAAGCGCCCCGTGATGGTCTGGCTGCATGGGGGCGGCTGGACGGCCGGCTCTGGCCAGGAACAGCCCGCCTATAACGGCGAGAATCTGAGCCGGCGTGGAAACGTCGTGGTGATAAGCTTGAACCACCGGCTGAATATGCTCGGTTATCTGAACCTGGCGGCGTATAGCGACAAGTACGCAAGCTCGATGAACGCGGGCGTCCTGGACCTTCTCGTCGCGCTCGAATGGGTGCGCGACAACGTCGCCAACTTCGGAGGAGACCCTGGCAACGTTCTGATCTTCGGACAGTCCGCGGCGGCGGCAAAGTAAGTACGTTGATGTCCATGCCCACGGCCAAAGGACTGTTCCATAAGGCCGTCGTCGAGAGTGGATCGACGCTGCGCCTGGGCGATCTGGCGCCTTCCGAAAAAGTCGCCGCGGAAGTCGTATCTCAACTGGGGTTGAACAAATCGAATATCGAAAAAATTCAAGGGATGCCGTACGCGCAAATTCTGGCGGCCGGCAACGCCGCGATCAAAAAGCTCCAGCCGAACCCTCCGGCGGGTGGTATCGGAATGCCAACCGTAAAGTCGGCGGCGGCTCGGCTCGGCTTCAGCCCGGTCGTTGACGGGAGAATCGTAACCCGTCATCCGTTCGATCCGGACGCCCCGGACATTTCCGCGAGCGTGCCCATGATCATCGGCACGGTGCTCAACGAGATGTCCCCGAGCATGAGTAATCCCACGCTCGAATCCATGACCGAGGAAGATGTTCGAAAACGCGCCGCGGAACGCTACGGCGATAAATCCGGGATGGTGGTGGACGCGTACCGCAAGGCCTATCCCAACGTCAAACCAGTGGAGCTGCTTTCCCGCATGTTCAGCGTCCGCACCAATGCCGTGACGCAGGCCGAGCGGAAGGCGGCGCTGAAGGGTGCTCCCGCATATATGTATCTGTTCGCGTGGCAGACGCCGGTCCTCGATGGACGCCCGCGCGCGTTCCACTGCTCGGAGATTCCCTTCGTTTTTTCCAACACAGACGTTTCGGCATTTGCGACCGGCGGCACGACTGAGGCACGGGAACTCGGAGATAAGGTCAGCGATGCCTGGATCAACTTCGCCCGAAAAGGTGATCCGAATCATCCCGGCCTGCCGTCGTGGCCGGCTTTTTCGGCGGAGACCGGGCCGGTGATGATCTTCGACAAGATGTGCGAGGTCAAAAACGATCCGGATCGCGAACTGCGCAAAGTAGTCTCGGCGGCGTTGACCTAACCGCGCGCATCCGATAGCGGGTAAGAAGGACAGCACGTTGAACTCGCGGCCAACGGTGCAGCAATTAGTTATGTTCGATGGCGTAATCGGTCCGTGCGAGCATTGAAGGTTGGCACTTTGACAAGCACAGGCATCACGTTTCCTTGATCTCGTCGGAAGGTATTCTGACCGATATGGTCGTGCCCCGATTCGGCTGGCTCTGTATTTCGAGCGTCCCATTGATGAGTCTTGTTCGTTCCTTGATGCTGAGGAGGCCGAGTCCGCGATTCACGGGTGTGCGGGCCGGTAGCATTCCGCTGCCGCGATCTTCTATTGTGAGGCTCACCAGCCCGCGGGAATTGCTTAGGCGAACGGACGCATCCTTTACCTTGGCGTGTTTGGCGACGTTGCGAAGCGCTTCCTGGGCGATCCGATATAGGGAGAGCGCGGTCGTCCGCGGCAACGCTTCAAACGCGCCTTCCGTTTCCACTGCCAGCCTGATCCCGGTCACCTCGCTAAACTCGTTACAATATTCGCGCAACGCTGAGGCGAGCCCGGAATGCTCCAGCACGGCCGGGTGAAGTTCGTGCGAAAGCCTGCGAACCCCTTCCGCCAGGTCAGCCAATTTTTGCTGGATGCGATCGGTTTGCGCGCGCGCCGGCACATCCTGGGTGGAGATGGCGTGCTTCAAATTGCTCATCTCAATACTCGCGGCCGCAATCTGCTGGCACACGTCGTCATGCAATTCCCGGGCGATACGAGCCCGCTCTTCTTCCTGGGCGCCGATCAAGCGGGCGTTTAATTCCTGAATTTCGGTGCTGGTTCGGATGCGCTCCTCTAACTGCTGGCTCCTCCAGGCAAGCCCGACGACGCCGCCGCTGGCAAGGCTGACCAGGACGAAGATAAAGGCCATTTCCCACCAGAGCCGCCGTAGCGGCGCTTCTATTTCGCTGACATCGATCTTGGCGTTGAGATACCAAGGCGAATCGGGGATCCTGCGTACCATAATCAGTGCGGGCACGCCTCGGTAATCGTTCGCCTTGCGAAGCCAGCCTTTCATCAAAACATTCTCATCCGGCAGTGCCGAGATTGAGAGCGGCCTGCGAAAAACCAGTGCGGTCTCATGGATGTGGCGGACGTTGCTCAGGTATAAGATTTCGTTTCCCTCCCGGCGCAGCAAGTAGGTTTCAGCCGTGCGACTGGCTGTGGGCCAGGACTCCAGATACGGGTAGAGGAACCGCGACGCCTCGATGTCGAGGATCAACGCTCCCGCGTGTGCCACCGGAATCGTAAGGGCCAGGAGCGCGCGCCCGGATCGGGGATCTCGATAGATGTCGGAAAGCTGCACCGCGCCGGATCGAGCCGCTTGGCGAGCGAATCCGCTCAACCGGAGAGAGCCCGGATGATTGCTATTCAACTCGATGAGGACGTTCCCATCGAGGTCCACTAATGTGCCGCTGGAATACGAAAACGCGCTCGACAATGCGGCCAGGACGCGCATGATTTCGGCCCCCTCCGCGTCCGTTGCTTTCTTGTTTGCCAGAACTCGTTCCGCGGTCTTCAACACGGGAGAGGATGCGAGGACATTGCCATCGCCGATTCGTTCCCGGCGCCAGTTTGCGATTTGTTTCGTTTTCGCATCGGTGATGGCGATCAGCTCATCGGTAAAGGCATTCTCGGTCGCCTCGCGCTGGCGTAAGTAGTACCACCGGATCGCTGCGACGGACACCGCTGCGCCCACTGCGAGTAACAAGAGAATTCGCAAGCGCTGGCTGGAGAAAAACCCGTGCCGTGCGGGAGACTTGTCGTGAATCCGCATTCCCGTCACTCACCGACCAGTTTGAGCCGCATTGCGCACTGGATTAGCGCTGCAGTCGTGTCCACGCCGAGAACGTTCATGATTTCGTACTTGTGCGACTCTGCCGTTCGACGCGAGATGTGCAGGATGGAGGCTACCTCCTTCATCGTTCGTCCCTCGGCGATCAGTTGCAAGACTTCCCGCTGGCGAGGGGTGAGGGGTTTATCGCTGGTGCTTTGAGTGCGTGCCTCGAGAAGAAGCGTGATCAGGTCTTTGGCGAGCAGGGTGGTCACATAGCCTCGACCATCCGCGACCTCCTCGATAGCCCGGATGAGTTCTTCGGCGGGCGACACCTTGAGCACGTAACCGGAAGCGCCTGCCCTGAAGGCGTCTACGGCGAGCTGCGTTTCCCGGTGCATGGTCAGAACGATCACTTTGGCGCCCGGCCGGCGACTTCGGATCTCTCGAATCGCGTCGAGTCCGTTCAGTTCCGGCATGGAGATATCGGTCACGATCACATCGGGGCGAAGCTTCTCCGCTGACTCCAGAAGGTCGCGCCCGTTGTGCACCACTCCTACCAGATCGAAGTTCTTCGTCAGTAGAGACTCTAATGCCTGCGCGACTACGGCGTGGTCGTCCGCCAGGAGAACCCGGGTTTTGAGCATCGCTGCGCGCTTATCGTATCACACCGCGCGCCGATGGACTCTTCGAGAAAGATACGCCTCGCCAGCGAGGACCTGCCGAATCGCCGGAATCAATTCGTCCCCGGCATCGACCTTAAGGACGTAGCCCAGGATGCCGGAAGCCATGCAACTTCGAACCAGTTCCGGCTCATTGTACATGGTCAGCATGATCGCACTTTTGGCGTGGCCGTCCTGGAGGATCCGGCGGGTAGCTTCGGGACCCGTCAAATGGGGCATATTGATGTCCGAGATGATGATATCCGGCCTCCATTCGTTCGCCGCGTCGACCAGCGCGCGACCCTCGCTGACCGAGCACACAATATCGAACTCTCCCTCCAGCAGCCGGCGTATCTGATCGAGAAGTTCCTTGTGGTCGTCAGCCAATACGACGCGGGCTCGCCTCTGGCCGGCTTCTCCGCCGCCAACTGTTGAAAGGGCCTGATCCGCCATGCCGCCATGGTTCATAGGCTCCATTACACACCCATAGACCGCCATCCGGTATCCGTAAAATTACGGTCCCGCCAGCACCGTGACCCCCAATTGGCCGGTAACAGCCCGTATCTTTTCTAATGAACAACCGGAAAGAGTACGGATAGTCCTATTCGACGTCGTCCTGCACAATGGTGTGGTTGGATGATGGTGGCCGAACGTCGGCGATAGCAGATCGTCAATGACGAACCTTCAGAAAATAAAGAGGACTCAATTGCTGATGCTGGAGCGAATCGGCGAAAACTGTTCTGTGATGCCTTGCGCCACGACGCAACGCCATTCGATTTTCGCTCGATTTAGCGAGGCAGTCATCGAGGAGCAAATGAATCTAGAAGACGCGATCCTGGCCCTCCGCGCCGAACTCGCGATCCTGGACGAAGCAATCGAAGTGCTCGAGGTTCTTGCGTCTAACTCCCACACGCCCAAATCGAAGCGAACGCGCGGAACGATGGCGATTGTGCAAGGAAATCGCGCGGATTCAGCGAGGCGACGTCGATCTTCAGATCGTCGCCAGGCTCAAGAGCTCAAAGCGAGGCTACGAATTCTCGCTGCTCCGCCGAAGGCGCGGATTCCACACGGTAAGCCCCCCGCAAGTCAAGATCTCAGCTAACGCCTCAGCCAGCCAAGTGCGTTTTGAATCCGCTCCTTTATACACTATCTAAAGAGGACTTCGCGAATGGATATTGAGAAGCTGCTGGGTGAACTTCGCTACGAACGGGAACGATTAAATGCCGCAATCATGGCTATCGAACGGCTCGTGCTTAGCAGTAAGAAGGACAGGCCGGACTTGTCCAAAAGGCGAGGGCGTCCACCTGGAAGCAAAAACAAGACCAAGCGTGACGAAATCCTGGCACATGAGTAGCACACGATTCAAAAGTTTGCACCTCACTCGAAGGCACCTGACATATGGAACAAGGTTGTATCTGCGCGCATTTGGATGTAGCGTGATCCGCTAATCCTAAGAGCCCACGTGACCGACGTAGTCCGGCGCGTTCACTTGAACCTGGAAGCCGTCCGGATCGTAAAATTTGAACGATTCCTTCGAATTGCTACCGTCGAATTTCAAGTTGAGCTTCTTCAACTTTGCGCGCACGTCGTCCGCGTTGAAGCCCGCAATTCCGAAGTCATAGTGGTCGACTCTGGCGCCCTGACTATCGCCTTGTTCGATGCCAAAGAAGCAGTTGCCGACTCCCAGGATATGGGTTGTTGCGGAATGTTGCTTCAAGGGCATCTCGAAGAACTCCTGATAAAACTTCGAGGTGCGGTGAAGGTCGGGAACTTTCACTGTGACGTGATTTATACTGACGGCCTTGAAGCCCTTCGCATTTGGCGCCGTCTGTGCGGCAGCCGTCAATGACGCGAGGGATAGAACGAGTTGGCGGCGGGTCAGTTTGCCGCACTCGAAATTGTTCAGCATCGTTTCTATGGTTTGGATCATGGGGACCTTTCGCTGTTCTATATTGTCAGCCTAGATGACGATCGAGGAAACTCGCCTGCGCTTCCAGGGCTTCCCTGGATTCAGGCAGGTCGAACAAATACCAGAAGGCGTGTGGCATGGCATCGAAGACCATAAGACGAGCATCGACGCCAACCCGCAACAGTGCTCGATGAAAATCGACGGTGCCGCTGAGACAATGATCGCGCGTCGAAGTCATACAAAGAGTGGGAGGGAATCCCTTGAGATCCGCGTAAATCGGCGAGAGAACCGGATCCTTGCGGTCGTGGTCGCCGACGTACGGGACCATGCCCAGACCCTGCAGGGCGGGAAGCATCGCACTGAAGTTTGTGAAGCCGCTGGTGCCGTAGAGAAACCTGGAATCTCCATAGCGGGCCAGATCGACATAACCGGAGAAGAAGCCCAAAACAGCCGGTAAAGGGAGCCCCAGTCTGCGCGATTCGACCGCCATCTGAGCCGATAGCACAGCACCCGCGGAGGTTCCATAGACGCCGATCTTTTTCGGCGAATACTCCTTGAGAGCGTTTTTATAGATCGCCACGGTATCGTCCACGGCCGCGGGAAACGGATGTTGTGGAGCTAGCCGGTACTCGACCGCGATTACCTTGGTACCGGTCAGCGCCGCGATGGTAGTGCCTTCGAGCGTCGACCCGGAATCGGAGGTAAAGCCTCCGCCATGCAGACAGATCAGAACGCGGTCCTGCTTGTGAGGCGCGGCGTGTTTGGGGATCACGACCTTGCACGCGACTCCGGCCAAGGTTGTCTCCGTGATTTCGACCGGATAAGTGGCGTGCAGCCTCTCGGCGAAGTCCGCCGCCTGTTTCGTTCCGGGCTCGGGTGTCCATCTTTTTCCGCTCACCATGAGGGCATAAGCTTCGGAAGAGATGGTTTTCGGGACGGGAACGGAGCGCTTGACATGAGCCGTGCCGTCGCTGTCAACGGTTGTCAAATCGTCTGCAACAGGCGACTGGGCCCGAGCGCGCCACCGTAATGCCGCCGGCACAGTAAGCAACGACGCCAGAGATCTTCTCGTCATACGTCTGTCCATAAGTCACGTTCGCGCCAGCCTCTTGTCTATCAAGACACGAGCCGAAGGCTAGCCTGCAACTCTATCATGTCGACACCTGCCCTGCTCATCGCACTTTCTCAAAACTGGTCGGCTGCGGGCGTCGGCACATGCAGGTTCAGCACCGTCATGCCCTGCTTCTTGTCGATATTGGTGAAGTAATGGACGGTATTTTCCGGCACCAGGAT
>Ga0182024_10002446_pt1 | contig 45941 bp, 50 predicted proteins | sample P32metaG_FD_120480 | JGI IMG/M metagenome (GOLD analysis project Ga0182024, IMG submission 120480) | Permafrost microbial communities from Stordalen Mire, Sweden - P3-2 metaG (Illumina Assembly) | ecosystem: Environmental > Terrestrial > Soil > Wetlands > Permafrost | place: Sweden: Stordalen... | reverse complement strand
GAGAAGATCCGCAAGGGGGTGACGCCGCCAGAGGAGAAGTAGTCTCAGCGACAACCCACCCCGGCGATCAACTGGGGAGTTTCAGTGATCGAGAGTGGGGAGTTTCCGAGATCGGCGGCAGTGGCATGTGGCCCAGTTGGTGGACCATGCCATTGGGGCTCAACGCATGGTCCCCAAGGCGCTCGGAGCAACCGGTGCCATCGACGCGACCGGCAACGACCTCATCGCCGTATGGAAGACGGTGAGAGATGGAGCCGATGCTGCCCTCGGGGCTCCGGAGGCGTTCGACCAACAGGTCAAGCTGCCATTTGGAGAGATGAAAGCCGGGGACGGTCTCGCCTTTCCTATGAGCGACTTGCTTGTGCACACCTGGGACCTGTCCAGTGCGATCGGTGCCAACGACCGATTGAATCCTGAGGCGTGTGAGAAGGCGATGGCTGATCTCGAGCCGATTGATGCGTTGTTGCGCGGTCCCGGCTTCTATGGCCCGAAGCTTGAACCGGCCGCCGATGCGGACGTTCAGGACAGGCTCCTGGCCCTCCTGGGGCGCTCGGTTTAGTACTGCCCCTGCCCAGGGTTGACCGTGGGCGGATTAGATACAAGTCACTGTGCACGAGATGCAATCACTTTCCCCCCTATCCCTGGCCCGGGATAGGAGTGGAAGTGGCCACCCCGGTGGCGATCGTGACAACCGTCGTCGTATCGGTGCCGTTGGCGAATGTGCCGCTGGATCCCGTAGCCGGAGCCGTGAAGGTCACCGACGTGCCTGTGGTGTCGGCGATGGCCTGTTCGGACATCCCAGCGGCCGCACTGAGCTGAGCTGAGCTTTTGTCAGCCTCTCGCTCAGCACGTACGGTGACAAGGTCAGGCGGGACGAGACCTATTCTGTCCCGCTCGCTGACAGGCATAGCGACGGTGTGGTCATTGATATGGGACCGCTGACAGCGAACGAGCCGCCGGTAACCGCCTCTACCTCGTACCAGTAGGTGGTGCCGAGCCCGCTGACAGAAGTGTCGATGTACGACGCGTTGGTGCGCCCGCTGACGGCCCCCGAGTAGCTCAAGGAATTGACGTTGGGACCCCTGAGTATCACGTAGCCCGTTACGCTCGTGGTGGGGCTCGGGGACCACAACAGGGAGATTTCCGGAAGAAGGATGACGCCCCCACAGTCGCTCGTCGCAGTCAGTCCACTTGGGGGGACGACGGGCGGGGGAGCCGGATCCGTGGTGGAGGTGGTGGTCGACCCGGTGGCGGATGTCCCGCCAACAGTGGTGGTCGGGATCGTGGGTGTCGGCGCCACCGTCGTCGTCGAACCCACGTCGCCCTTGGTTGCTCCCCCGGCAAGTTCGCCCCCGCCGGGCTGACCTTCGGCCTCTTTGGAATCCGTCTGTTGTAAGCCGGTGTGGCCGACCAACGAATCCTTCCTGGTTCCACTATTCAGGTGGGAGACGGATGAGGAACCAGCGCCGCCGGCGGGGACGTGACGCCTGCCACCCCCGGCGCCGCCGGAAAACGTCGGTCGCGTGACGGCATCGGAAGAATGATGGGGCCCTCCCCTTTGTGGGGTCGAGAGCTGCGTCGGGTGGGCGGAATCCACGGCTCGTTGTCCTGCGACCAGAAGGACAACGCAGGCCGTGGCCGCCACTGCGCTCAATCCCACTCGCCCAACGACATCCCAGACTCGGGCGAGCCGTGGTCCATGGATCCCAAAGGGCAAAGGGGCCATCCATATGCGAGGTGCGACGGGAAGGTGTCGGCTCACAGGTAGGGCCAGGAACGCCCGGACCACGACGGGGTCGAATTGGGCGCCCGCGTAGGCTGCCAGCTCGATTCGCGCCGCCTTTCTGGACATGCGCCCCTGATAACTGTGCAGACTCGTCATCGCGTCATAGGAGTCGGCCACCGCCACGATCCGGCCACCCATCGAGATCTCCTGACCAGCCAGACCGAATGGATAGCCGCCACCGTCGAAGCGTTCGTGGTGCTCGGCGATCGCATGTGCCCAGGCACCGAGCCAAACCACCAACGGCGCGATCAGTTTCGCTCCTTCGAGCGGGTGCCGGCGCACCGTCTCCCATTGTTCATCAGACAGAGCGCCGGGCTTGTCGACCATGACGGAGCGATCGGAATGAAGGGTCAGTTTGCCGACATCATGGAGAAGAGCAGACCACCGCAAACGGTCGCGATCGTCGTCGGGTAGTCGCAGCCTCTTAGCGATCAGGTCAGTGAAGGCCTGGACCTGGTCGACGTGTCTGCGAGTCTTGCGGTCGTGGGCGCTGATGGTGGCGAACAACACCAAGAGCGCCTCGGCCGCAACGGTGGGATCGTGACCGATGCCCTGGGACCGTGCTTCGTCGATCCGTCGGCTGAGATCACGCGTCGTCCAAGATCGCTTGGCCACCAATAGGCGTCGTGGCGCCCTACCCGGGAAAGGCATGCCCAACCTCAACAGCACCGTCAGAGAAAGCGCCCTCCGAGTGAGCCGTTGGCACCCGATGAAAACGATCGTTGAGACGCCCAGGATGGCAAACCATCTCAAGGCCAAGCCTTCCGCGATCGCCGTCGTCCCCAACAGATGTCCCATCAATGCTGCTGCACCGATCGCGCCGATGACGGGTATGACGAAGACAGCTGCGATGACGACGGCCGCTAAGACCGGACGCGCTCTCCAGCGGTTCCCGTTGGTTGTGGGTTCACCCACGACCGTTCCTCTCCTCGGAGCCAACCACCCGCCGACCGAGGAGGACGCGATGGCCTGTCCTCGCCAGTCATGGAGAGGGTAGCTCGGACGGGTGTCGGGCGAAATGGGGAGGTGTCGGCATCGAGACTCTTGGCGGCAAACTGCATCGAATTGCTGGGTGGCGGGCTCTACCCCGGCGGATGTCGTGATTCTCGCCTTGAACGCCGTGGGCGATGACTTGTCCACGATCCGCCCGACAGTGGGTCATCGAAGGGCCCGAGGCTAGCGTCTCGGCGACATTGACGAACCCGTTACTCGTCTTATCCCCGTTCCCAAGTGAACACCGCGCCTCGGCTATGAACGGGAATGGAGAAGACGATTGGATTCCGTACACTGGCTCTGGAGGTTCCCCAGGTATGCCAGGCGTCCTGCTAATTCCTTTGGCCGTGAAAGCGCGGCCGTTTAAACAGCCGGCCGGGCGTAGCCTGGTCTGAGGACCAGAAGGGGACACCATGGCCAAGTCACTCCGTAGCCAGCTCTACCGGGCCGCCAGGGACCTGGGCAACGTCCAGGCCGCCGGCAAGGGCCCGGGCGCCTACGGCCGCCGTGTGGTGCGCCGGAAGGTGTACCGGAAGACCAACGGCGCCCTGGGCAAACTGCTCAGGGGAATCCTCAAGGGTTGAATCCACCGGTCAGCTCCGCAACGCCGAGGTGCCCCGTAAGCGCCACCAGAAACGGATCATAAATTCCGCCCGGGGGTTTCCACTTATCGCCTGGTGGGCGAATATCAGATCGACCACCCACCGAGGGGAGACTGCCGTGGGTGCCGACGCGAATATCAAAATGATCGAGATGATCTCCAAGGACCGTGGCCGCGCGGGGACGTGCCCGCCATCCTCGCCAACAGCACTAACGACGTGGACTGGACGTCCGAAGAGTCCGGACAACGTGCTCTCTGATGCGGAGCGCACCACGCACCACGGACGGATGGCGTCGCCGCGATCTTCACCGAGTTCGGTTAGACCATGGAGGTCGAAGACTTGGAGCCGATCGCCGTCCAGACCGAGGCGGCGCTGACGAGCTGAGGTTCCCTCACCACGATCGGATGATCGGCGCGGCGGTCAGGGAGCAACGCCCGATCAACGACTTACGCGCGATTTCGGCACCCCTTTGGATCCGTCCCGCGTCCGAGGGGGCTCCGGAGATATGGGTTTCAGGCCCGCCAGTACGTGTCGGGCCACGGCCTGGAAGCGCGAGATATCGCCAAACGGCCGGGCCACCAACATGGCGCCTTCCAAGCTGCTGACGATCGTTCGGGCCACTTCGCCGGGCGGTCCCTCGAAGCGGAGAGTTCGGTCCTCACGACCCTGTTGCAGCACGCCCGTCAGCCACGCCTCGTTCTCGGCGAAGAACCGGATCACCGTCTCCTGCATCGACGCCGGAAGGGTCTGGTACTCGGCCGCCAACATGCCACAGAGGCACATCCGCTTCTTGCGCAGTACGTCGAGGTAAAGGGCGGCGTAAGCATCGAGGCGCCCCGGTGCGTCAGTCACCCTTGATTCCACCGCCGCCAACGCGTCTGCAAAACGGGCCGCATAGCGCCCGATGAGTGCCTCCCCGAGCTCTGCCTTTCCGGCGAAGTGGTAGTGGAGCGCCGCCTTGGTGATCTTCAGCTCGGCGGCAACGTCGGCGTAGCTGAAGGCGTTGAACCCCCGGACCTGCACCAGGCGCTCAGCCGCGTCGAGGATCTGAGTTGCGGTGTCGGTCTTGTCGTGTTTATCCCTCTGCATAGGTCGATCCTGACCCAACCCTTGACTGCTTACCTAATAGTAAGTAAGGATACCATCGTTGGGGCGAGAACGACGAGGGGAGACGGCGATGCAGCAGATTGAGCACAGGAGCTTTGCGCAGCCCGACGAGACCCGTGAGTTCCCAAACGGCAGGGCGGAGATCGTCAAGGCCGGCGGAGGAGAGATCGGGCGCCTTATCTTCCACCCGGGATGGCGTTGGTCGAACGACGTGAAGCCGATCGCCAACACGGCAAGCTGCGAGGCCCCTCACTTCCAGTACCACGTGAGCGGGCAACTGGCGATCCTCATGGATGACGGCACCGAATTCATCGCCGGCCCGGGAGATGTGACGTCCCTACCCAGCGGGCACGACGCCTGGGTGGTCGGGGACGCGCCCGTTGTGACCGTGGACTGGTTCGGCGCTAGCAACTACGCCAAGTAGTCCCTCCAGAGCTCTCCGGGATTGTCTCCCGGCGTCGCGAGGAAAGGGGGCCGACATGGCCCGGAAGATGATTGACTGCGGCAAGGTACCGAATGAGATCAACTGCACGCTCACCATGGCGGGGAACGAGGCAGAGGTCCTCGACGCGGCGGTGGCGCACGCGGTGGCTAAGCACGGCCACCAGGACACCCCGGAGCTCCGGGAAATGATCCGCTCCGGGCTGGAGGATGTCACGCCAGCCTTAGCATGACGCTGGCGACCGAGGGCCTCTAACCGTCTGGAATAGCTACTTCGCGTGACCACGCCGACGTTCGAGAGGGCCTTGCCGGACCTCGCAAACGGGCCCGAGCCGCCCCCGAAGGTGCAGACCGGCCGGTGAACCGATAGAAGAAGGGCCGTGCTTCTCGACGGAAAGACCGTGCTCGTGACTGGCGTCGGCGTTGGGCTCGGGCGGGAGTGTGCCAGCAGCGCGCTGCGCGATGGGGCAAACGTGGTCCTGGCCGCCCGTCGGAAGGACGAGCTGGCGAAGGTGGCGGCCGATCTCGACCCCGACGGCGAGCGCACCGCCCACCGGGCCACCGACATCACTGATTCCGACTCCTGTGCGTCGCTCGTCCAACTAGCGCAGGAGCGGTTCGGCTCGGTCGATGCTCTCATCCAGGTGGCCGCGTTCGAGCGCGCCTGGGGCGGCCTGTACGATCTGAACTTCGACGACTGGCGGGCGGCGTTCGATACCAACGTGCTCGGCGCGCTGACCCTCCTGCGGCCGGTGGCCAAAGTCATGAAGGACGGCGGTGGCGGCTCAGTCGTTTTCATCGGCTCGCAGTCCATGTTCAAGCCGGCGATGCCGCAGGCCGGCTACGCCGCCTCCAAGAGCGCGCTGCTGACAACGATCTACTACCTGGCGGATGAACTCGGCCCGGACAACATCCGTTGCAATATGGTGATCCCCTCCTGGATGTGGGGCCCGAACGTCCAGCTGTACGTTTCCGGGACGGCTCGACAGCAAGGCCGGACCGAAGAGGAAGTCCTCCAAGAGCTGGTCGCCGACTTCCCGCTGCGGCGGATGACCGAGGACGGTGAGGTAGCCGATGTAGCGGCGTTCTTCGCCTCCGACCACGCCAAGGCGGTGACGGGGCAGTACCTGCTCGTGAATGCTGGCGAACTGCTCCGATGACGGGCGCGTCCAAGCGGGTTGTCGTCTGGGGCACCGGCTTTGTCGGTCGAATGGTGATCCCCGAGATCGTTCGGCACCCAGCCTTCGAACTGGTTGGCGTGGGCGTCAGCGCCCCCGAAAAGGTTGGCCGCGACGTGGGCGAGATCTGCGGCATCGGCACCGTCGGGATCGCCGCCACCGACGACGTGGATGCATTGGTCTCGCTCAGACCCGATGCCCTCGTTCACTATGGGCCGACCGCCGCCCACGCCGCCGACAACATCGCCCTTATGGGCACGTTTCTTCGGGCCGGAATCGACGTCTGCTCGACGGCCATGACCCCTTGGGTCTGGCCCGCCATGGCCCAGAATCCGCCGTCGTGGGTCGATCCCATCACCGAGGCCTGCGAAGAAGGCCAAGCGTCGTGCTTCACCACTGGTATCGACCCAGGCTTCGCCAACGATCTCCTCCCGATGACCCTGATGGGGCTTTGCGGCGAAGTCCGGTGCGTGAAGGCGCTCGAGATCCTCGACTACATCAACTACGAGGGCGACTACGAGGAGGAGATGGGCATCGGCCGATCGCCCGAATTCACTCCGTTGCTCGAGCACACCGACATCCTGATTATGTCGTGGGGCGCCACCGTGCCGATGATCGCCCACGCTGTCGGCATCGAGCTCGACCGGATCATCACCACCTGGGAAAAGTGGGTCACCGACAAGCCGATCACAACGGCCAAGGGCATCATCAAACCAGGGGAGGTGGCCGCGATCCACTTCACCATCAATGGAATCTTCCGCGGTGAGACTCGCATCGGCCTCGAGCACGTGAACCGGGTGGGTACCGACGCCGCCCCCGATTGGCCACGCGGTACCCGGGACGACGTCTATAGGGTTGAGATCGACGGATCGCCGTCGATCACTCAGGAGACCGTGTTCCGGTTCACCGACGGAAGCGGCCGCGATGCCGCTGCGGCCGGCTGCCTCGCCACCGGGTTTCGAGCACTGAACGCGGTACCCGCAGTGAACGACCGGCCGCCGGGCTGGGTCACCCCGCTCGATCTGCCGCTGATCCCGGGCGTCGGCACGATTCGCTGACGGAGACCGAGCATCGGCCTTCACGCGCTGAATTGGCCAACGTCCATGATGTGCAGCACAGAGGACCCTTGTCCGCATGGTCACGGGCTAACACGTTTCTCTGACAGGTGGGCAAGATCGGCGTGTGCGGCGGGCCGATCGTCTGTCGGCTCGGGTCGGCTCCATCGTTCGAAAGGTCTGAGCCGGGAGCACTTCCGACGGTAAGCGGCACTCCACCATGCGAAGTTCGGCGGGATCATTGGACGGCGACCAAGGGTGGCCGTGGTCCGAGCCCGTACGGGATGACCCGCGGTTGCCCCTTGTCCGACAAATGACAGGGTCGTATGGTCGTGGCCGTGAATAAGCGAGTGCCCTTGGCGGCGGGCGCATTGGCGGTCGGCCTGGTCCTGACGGGCTGCGGGTCGGGGAGTAGCGCTCCTTCCGCCAGCCCGACGTCCGCTGCGTCGGCAACCACCACCACCGCTGCGTCGCCAACCACCGCGCCACCCCAGAGCACCGTGACCACGGCGGCTGTGACGGCGGGCGCGGCAACCTGCCCGACGCTGGCCCAGGCTGATGCTGCGCTCGGAGCCTCCGACAGCGGCCCGATCCGCACGGCAACGCCGGGCGGTGGGCTCGTCTGCGAGTACACGGGCGGTGCCGGGGGAGGAATTGCTGGTGTCACGATATTTGCGCACCAAAGCGCGGCGGTCTTCACCGGACAGGTGGCCCACGCCCCGGGGCGCCGGCGATGCCGAAGATCTCCGGCGTCGGCGACGGGGCCTTCGCCCAGAACATCGCCGGCCGTTCTATCGTGAACGCCTATGCCAATGGGAGCCGGACCTTCGTGGCTGCCCAAGCCCCCGGATCCGTGGCCCCCGTCGAAGCTCTGGCCCGGGTCGCCCTCGCCGACAACTGATTAGGCGAGGTTCACGGGCAACAACATCCGTGCTGCTGCCCTGGCGTCGAGTGCGTGAACGGGACCGGCGGCACGGTACCTGTCGCCTCTCTGACCCAGGAGCAAATGACCATCATGAGGATGGTGAATCTCCGTCCCGGATCAAGGGCCGGCGATCCCCGGGCTCTCCGAAGTAGGCCAGCTTGAGTTGATCCCGGATTGCCTGCTCACTCACATCGGTGTGCGCAGGAAACGGGTGCGTATTGCCGTCCTTGTCGCGCACTGTCAACTCGAACGGTCGTGGAGCACTCTTGGCGTAGTCGGTGAGGAAAGTCACCAAGCGCCCAAATCCATCTCGTGGTGTCTCCACGAGGAGCAAGATGTCCCCAGGTGTGCTCCCGAGCTGCACGTCGAGTTCGTCTACTACGTCGGGCAGCACGTGATCGACCTCAACGAGGTCGGTCTCGTCTTCCAGTCTCCGCGCCAGGTCATCGGGCACCCCGATGATTGGTCCCATATTCGTCGCCTCCATGTCCGCGATCAGAACAAGCATGCCCCCAATCCGCCCATGGTAGGCAGCGTCAGGTTTGTGAAGACGGCGCCGCGACCTCGATGTCGTAGGACCACAGTTCGCTATGGGCGGCCACGGGAGGGCGATCAGTGCCCTGGCCCGAGGCGCCTCGATGGCCGTGAGCGAAGGCGGGGGAGGCCACCCATGCCTCGAATGCGTCCTTGTCACGCCAACGGGTAATGACGAGCCACGTCTCCCGGTCGTCAGTAGGACGCAATAACTCGAACCCCTCGAAGCCGTCGGCTTGGTCCACAGCGCCGGCTCGCTCGGCGAACCTGCGGGCGAGCTCCTCGCCTCCGTTCTCGGTCACGGTGATGGCGTTGATGCGGATAACGCTCATAGTCCCATCATGGCCCGCTCTGCCCATCCTGACCAACACCCAGCCGCTTAGGCCCTACGGTGGCTGAGGCAGCCTTCGACGAAGGGAGGCGGCGATCCAGGGCGCCACGGTGCCATAAGAGAGGTCTCCTCGAGAACCGTCACCGTGGCCCTACCCGACCTCGGATCCCGGAGGTAGCTCAGCGCCGGATGGTCAGGGTGAACGCCTGGGCGAGGACGTACTTGCTGGTGCCCGTTCCAAACTTGCTCTTGATGGTGGTGTGACAAATACCCGCCTTTTCAGGCGTGCCGCGGATGGTGGCTGTTCCGTCCTTGTTGTCCACGAAGGCGAGATACCTCGGCAGGATGCCCTTGCTCATAATGGCCGGAACGGGCGTTCCTGTTGTGGTGACCGTAAACGACAGAGGGATGCCGACGGTGGCTATGACACTGTTCGGGCTGGTGATGGCCGGAAAGGTGTCAGTCTGAAAGGGCCTGGGGACGTCGTCGTTGGAAAGCGGGAGCCTCACAATCCCTGGGTTATCAGCGTCGGGGTACGTCCCTGAACTGCTCCTCACGGATGCGAGCGGTATCAGGTCGGCCGTTTTGCTTTCCATAAGGGGGGACTGGGTCTCAGGCGGCGATCCTTTGTCCGAAGCGGGACTGACGAAGGGGTTTGGATTGGATCCGTTGGTGCGACATTCCGGTGTCAGAACGGCGAACAGTGTTGTCGCCAGTGCGGACACTGTCAGGAAGCCGTCAGCCTTGCTTCGAAGGTCGTCCAAGCTTGCCACGAGATCTTGCCGCGCTCGTTCGACCTGGTCATACCAATGGGCCATTGCCTGTTCTTGAAATGGCACTACCGCCATAGAAGCAAATGTCGGCATGACATCTAGGCAACTTGAACTCGACTTGGTCTAGGAGGGCCGGCGGATGCGGCCGGTGGCATGCGCCGCGGGTCGTCATGGCGCCCTATTGCACGCGGCTCTCTACCTGGCGGCTGATCCAACGGACGAGGACGTAGACCCAACCGACGAGAAGGACGTCTATCGAGACGACCCCCACCCAGAACAGCGGTCCTCGGTCGGCGCCGCTCCAAAGGCTGGCCGCGAACAAGACGGCGCACACCCACCCGAGCACCGCAGACCAGCTCAGCCCACGATTCTGACGCTCTGCCATGTCCGACTCCCCGGAGGTCCCTGCCATCAGCGATGCTGAAATCGCCACGGACAGCGTGAGCCATCATGGTCAACGACCTCTCTCCACCGAATCAATTTCTTGTCAACCACCTACGGGGTGACCCATGGCCTGCGACCGGGTAGAGAGGTTGTGATGCGTGCCCGTGTCCTGTGCTTGGTATGGTTGTCGCGCTCGGGCTGTCCTCGACGGCGTGTTCGAACAACGAAGATGTGGGGACCGAGGTGACGGTGACCTACTGCACGCCGGGTGGCGTGGGCCAAGAGCTGGATGTGTACACGCCCGTTCCCGCCCCGACGTCCCCGGTTCCGGCCGTCGTCTATGTCCACGGGGGAGGATGGATATCGGGCAACCAGAACTTTTCTCCGTTCCTCGGTCTTATCGAGAAGCAGGTGGTGGGGTCGGGCGACATATTCGTATCGGTCAACTACCGGCTGGCACCGAAATATCGGTGGCCGGCTCAAATCGAGGACGTCAAGTGCGCCGTCCGCTTCCTTCGCTTTGACGCCAAGAAGCTGGAGATAGATCCGACGCGGATCGGGGCCATCGGAGACAGCGCCGGCGGCCAGCTCGTCGGCATGCTCGGTCTGGCCGGACCCAAGGCCGGGTTCGATGTCGGTCAGTACCTCAATGAGTCGAGCGCCGTCGAGGGTGTCGTGGATCTCTACGGTCCCGCCGACCTGACCACAAGCGACTGGAACGGCGATGCCGTCATGCACGTTTTCGCCAACGACACCTTCGGGCAATCGTTCGGCCTGGCCACGCCCGAGCTGGTGGCGGCCAGCCCCGTGGCCTATGTCACGCAACAGGCGCCGCCATTTCTCATGATCGAGGGGACAGACGATGCGGTGGTGCCTCCGGACGAGTCGAAGGAGCTGGCCACGCGTCTGAGCGCCGATGGTGATTCGGTCTCCCTGGTCATGGTGAAGTACGCGGGCCACGGTCTAATTCAGGTCGGACATCGTCCGATCGTGCCCGGTTTGACCCAGCTTGCGAAGCAGATAACGAGCTTTCTGACGGGGGATCTCCGCGGCGGAGGCTGAGGCCACTGGACGCCGGGGCGGATCAGTGCTCGACTCTGGCCTGTGGGATGATTGCCGGTCTCGCAGGGCACCCGTCGGCACAGGCCGACGCCGGGTGACGCAGACTCGACACTTGGTGAAGGAGGAGTTCGACATGCTCGTTCGTCGTTCGCACGCCGTCAGGCGCATCGTCGGTCGTTCGTTTCTCGGTCTGGCTCTGGGGGCCGGGGCGGCGGGTTTGGCCGCCTTTCCGGGCGCCTCACCGGCCGGGGCAGTGACGTGTGTCCCCGCCGGCTCCACCGGGCTGACGGCGGCCACGGTCGTCACGACCACCCTGACGGGCGGGACCGTCAACGCCACGGGATGTGACGTCGGCATCTACGTGGCGAGCAACAATGCGACCGTCTCCGGAGTCACGGTCAGCGGAGCAAATGACGAAGGCATCCTGGCCGAGGACGCCACCGGTCTGACGATCACGGGCAACACCGTCGAGAACAACGGGGTCAACCCCAACAAGTTGATTCCCGACGGCCACGCCCTCATGCTCGACGGGGTGTCGACCTCGACGATTACCAACAACACCGTCAAGAACAACGCCAACGGAGGGATCGGGCTGGCCGACACGGGGCCGGTCGACCCGGGAGCTCTCACCCAGAACTCAGGAGCGACGCCGGTCCCCTCGACGGGCGACACGATCAGCGGGAACACGGCCACCGGCAACACCGGAGGGTGCGGGATCATCATCGAAGCCTGGGACCCCGGCGCCGGAATCAGCGGTGCGATGGTCCTGAACAACACGGTGACCGGGGCCGTCGGTCAGTTCGGCCCCGGCGGGCCGGTCATCGGTCAGATCGTGGTGGCCGACGATGCGGCGGGGGCCAGTGTCTCCACCACCACCATCTCGGGAAACACCGTCAGCCAGAGCTTCGTGACCGGGATCACGTTGCACGCCAACGCCCCCAATGACGTCATCTCGAACACGTCCATCGTGAACAACATCCTGAGCGACAACAACTGGGGTGCCGCCAACGCCGCGCCCTCGACGGATGCCATAGCCCTCATCGACGAGCAGTTCCCGGCCCCGAACGCGGCGACCATCAGCGGCACCTCGATCAGTGGCAACACGATCACCGATCAGGTCGTGGCCGTCTGGAGCAAGGGGGCCACGACCACAACCGTCGGGACCAACAACATCACGCTGCCTGCCGGCGGGACGGCCGTGTTCAACGTGCCCACCGCGGGCGGTGGTTACTGGCTGGCTGGCTCCGACGGGGGCGCCTTCGCCTTCGGCAACGCCTCCTTCGACGGCTCGGTGGGGTCGGCCGGACTGAAGCTGCAGAAGCCGATCGTGGCCATCGCTCCCAGCCGGGACCGGGGTGGTTACTGGGAAGTGGCGGCCGACGGTGGCGTGCTCGGATTCGGTGACGCCTATTACTACGGGTCTCTCCCGGGCCTGCATGTCAGCGTGAGCAACATCGTGGCCTTTACGCCTACGCCGACCACCGACCAGGGTGCCACCAATGGCCTCGGCTACTGGCTCGTCGGCTCCGACGGCGGGGTCTTCGCCCTCGGTGACGCCTCGTTCCATGGCTCGCTGCCGGCGCTCGGCGTCCATGTGAACGACATCGTGGCCATCGTGCCCACCGCCACCGGCAAGGGCTACTGGCTCGTCGGTTCCGACGGCGGGGTCTTCGCCTTCGGCGACGCCCTGTTCCATGGCTCTCTTCCGGGCTTGGGCGCCCATGTGAGCAACGTCGTGGGTATGGCTTCCTCACCGACCGGCAACGGCTACTGGCTCGTCGGTTCCGACGGCGGGGTGTTCGCCTTCGGCGACGCCTTGTTCCATGGCTCGCTGCCGGGCTTGGGCGCCCATGTGAGCAACGTCGTGGGGATCTCCGCCACACCGAGCGGCAAGGGCTACTGGCTCGCCGGTGCCGACGGCGGGGTGTTCAACTTCGGAGATGCCACGTTCGACAAGTCTCTTCCGGGATTGGGCGTCACGGTCAAAAACATCATCGGCCTGGCCAGTACCTGACGGTTCCCGAAAAGGCGCGTCTATGGATCTCCATACAGGAAGTCACTGATCCGCCTGGTGTCCTCCCGGGACGATCGACGTACAGATGCAACGCACCCTCGGGGGCGCGGTGGCGACTGCCGCCAACCCTGAGGTGGGGCTCGATCGACCCCGGCGGGACGGGGGGAGCGAAGCGGGCTATCGGTCCTCAGATCTTGCGGGCGATGGCCTGCACGCGAGCGGGCCAGCGGTGGCGAGGACCGCAGATGCCGGCCTTGCCCACGCGGCCGGCAATGGCGGGGACAGAGCCGTCGGCCGCCAGGCGCTTCAACGCTCTTTCGACGGTGTGACGGGCGTCGATGAAGAGCAGTCCGATGGGCTTGCCTTTGTAGGTGTGAGCCGCCTCGACTGAATCGGCGATGCGGATCTCGACCCGGCCATCGACACCGACCTCCGCCATGTTGCGCAGGAAATGCTTCGACGGGTCCGGGGATCCGACACTGTGCTTGGGCTGGAGCCGGCCCATGGTGTGGGGGGCGATGGCGTGCACGGTGGGACGAGGTCCCGCTCCCAGGCCAATGGCGGACCCGGCGGTGCCGACCGAGGAAGGTCCAGGTGACCGGGCGGGGTGCCTCGACTACGTTAGGGAGTCGAGAACGGGTCGGCTGTCGTTGGGGGGTTGCGATGCCAGACATTGCCGGTGGAGTCGTCGCCATCGGGTTTCTGATTCTCTGGATCTACTGCATCTACGACGTCATCACGACCGACAATGCGATCATCCGCCACCTTCCGAAGGTGGTGTGGCTCATCGTCGTCATCCTCTTGGCCGACATCGGTTCCATCCTCTGGTTGGCGCTCGGTCGGCCGCCGATCTGGACCCGCCAGGTCCACGACCCGAAGCGTTACGGATCGAACCGGCTCCGCCCGTTTCCTGCGTCGGGGGCGCCGATGCCGACGGTCCGTTCCCTGGACGACGGATCACTCGACCATCTGAGCCCCATCGTCCGGCACCGCGAAGAGCAGACCCGACTGCATATGTGGGAGGCACAGCTGAAGCGGCGCGAAGAGGAGATCCGGAGGCGTGAGCTCGGCGGAGGGTCCGGCTCGTAGTTGAGCCCTCGTGGACCGGGCCCGTCGTTCAGGCGGGCGGGCGCCGGGCATGGGCGTCGAGCAACACGGCCAGAGACGCGGTGATGCGCTCGGCCGTGGGCATGTGGAGCGATTCATCGGGACCGTGGGCGTTGGACCCGGGCCCGAGGACACCGGTGGCCAGGATCTGCGCCTCGGGGAAGCGGGCCGCCAGCCAGCCCATGAAGGGGATGGTCCCCCCTTCGCCGACCTGGGCGGAGGGCTGCCCGAAACAGGCCATGGAGGCGTCGTCGAGGGCGGCGGCGAGCCAGGGTGTGAATGGGGGGGCGGCCCAGCCGCCGGCCGCTTCCACATGTGACCACTCCACGGCGGCGCCATGGGGAGGGTCGGTGGTGAGCGCCCGCCTGACGGCATCGGCAGCGGCGTCGGGGTCACTGGTGGGTGGGATCCGGATAGCCAGCTTCAGCGCGGTGGACGGGCGCAGCACGTTGCCGGCCTCCGCCACGGGGGGCAGGCCGGCGGCGCCCACGACCGCCAGCGAGCCCAGCCAGGCGCTACGCATGGCCCGCTCGGCCGGGTCGGCACCTTGGAGGACGAGCCCGTCGACCACGGGGAAGGGCGCCGCATCGGGGCCTTCCTCGACCCGGGCTCCGGCCAGGGCGTCGGCCAGGGCGTCGGCCGCCGCTTTGGCCCCCGGTGGGGGATCGGCCCGCAGCTCGGGCAGGAGCATGTCGCCGGTGGCGGCGTCCTCGATGCGGTCGAGGAGCGAGCGGGCGATGCGGAAAGAGGACGGGACGACGGCACCGGCCAAGCCGCTGTGGACCCCGTGCTCGAGCACCCGGACGGTGAGGGTCCCTCCGATGACACCGCGCAGAGAGGTCGTGATCCAGAGCCGGTCGTAGGTCGGGCTGCTCGAGTCGAGAGCCACCACCATGTCGGGCACGCCCATCCGGTCGTCGAGATGAGCGAGGACGTCGGGCAGGTGGGGGCTCCCGCTTTCCTCGGAGCCTTCGGCCATCACGACACAGCGGCCGTGGCGGCCGCCGGCGGCGATCAGACACTCGAGGGCCAGCAGCGCCGACGGCAGGGCGTAGCCGTCGTCAGCCACGCCGCGGGCGTAGAGGCGGTCGCCTTCGATGACCGGGGTCCACGGACCGCGGCCTTTGCTCCACCCCTCGAAGGGTGGTTGCTTGTCGTAGTGGCCGTAGACGAGCACGGTGCCGTGCACTTCGGGATGGCTGGCCGGCACGTCCACCAGAACGGTCGAGGTGAGTCCGGGGATGCGCACCACCTCGACGACGGCGCCGGGGATTGCCCGGGCGCGCGCCCAGGCGGCGAAGAGGTCGGCGGCCGCCTCCATGTGGCCGGCCGATTCCCATTGGGCGTCATAGGCCGGGGACTGGTTGGGGATCCGGGCGTACGTCTCGAGGAGGGGCAGGACGTCGGTGGGCCACCGCCTCTGTGAGTGGATCAAGGCGTCGTGAGGTTGGAATCCGAGAGACATGACGAAACCCTAGATGTCGTCGCTGTACGCCGAAGGGCTCGCCCGCCAGTGACCGGCGACGCCGGTGGGTGGGCGCTCAGGCGGGGACGTGAGAAGCAGGAGCCACGTCGGCCCACCGATGGCCGCAGTCGCGGCAGTGATGGGTGGGCTCGACACCGGTCGTCTGATCGATGGCGATCGGTGTTCGGTCACCGCGCTCGGCGGCGCGGAAGGGGCGATCGACGGGCAGGCGGTCCATGACGGGAACGACGTGGTGACCGCCGCAGGCCCGGCAGGTCAGGTGCACCGACAGGGGCCGCTCGCGGCCGGGGGGTCCTCCGTCGAGAAGCAGTGCGAATCGACAGGCCATCTGTCAATCTTGCCCCGCTCGTTTCAACAGCTGATCCACGGCGCATCAATCCCTCGCCAACGAGGATTCGATCCTCGGGCCAGGCCCGGTTGGGCTAAGAAGAGGAGACGGTGAGCGAGAGGGTGGCCGTGGCCGTCATATGGTGATGCTTGGTCGAGTCATGGACCCGTAGGGTCAGGGGGAAGGTACCGGTCGATCCCTTCTTCAAGCCGGGTACTCCGGTCAGGAATCCCGACCGCGACATCGTCAACCCCCTGGGGAGCGGTGTCGACTTCGACCACCTGTAGGGACCGGTACCTCCGGCTGCTTGCAGCTGGAATTCATAGTAGGTGGCGCGCTGCGCGGTGGGAAGGCTGGTGGTGGACACGTAGAACCCGGTGAGCATGAACTCAGACGTCGAGGTGGCCGTCCCTCCGGGGGTGGTCACGGCGATCGGCCCCTGATCGTCACCGAGCGGAACGGTCACTGTGATCTGGGAGTCGGTATCCGCGGTGATGGTCGCCGCGTTGAAGTTGAATGTCACGGCGCTGGCACCGGTGAGGTTCGATCCGTTGATGGTGACGGTGGCCCCGACGGGGGCCGAGGTGGGGGTGAAGGAAGTGATGGTGGGGGCAGGGGAGAACGCCCCCGCGCCAGGCACGGCGACAAAAGCCACCGTGGCAGCGGCCGTGACTGCGGCGCCGATGATGGCGACGGTGCGCAATGAATGAAACATGGTCCGGTCCTCCGCCTGCTGGCCCCTCCAACCGGTGTCGCTACCAGGATAGTCGCTACTTCAACGCTCTACGAGCCCGGTCACACCGGATAAGCGTTCGATACCACGAGACGTGGCGAAGAGATGGCGTAGAGCAGAAAGGAGGCACCTCGTGGTGCTCTTCCCGTCATATTTGGGGGCCAAACCTGTGAGTTGGGCGGAAGTAGACGGGGTCATGGTCCCTATTTGACGTTGAACCATCACTGTGAGTCGTGATCCATTCACCCGACCAGGAATGAGACATGAACTCACACACGAACCCCAATGAAGTTCCCCAGGCCGGCGCCCGACGCCGGCGTTTCCGGCCCTTCTTGCAGGGCTCGCTCGCTGCCGTCGTGGCCGTGCTCGGGGTGGGGTTCTTCGCCTCGGCCGCGTCCGCTCACAGCAACAACGTGACCGGGGTGGCCTCGTGCCCGTCAGGAGCCACGCAGACCATCACGTGGACGATCGCCAATGACTGGCCCCTGACCGAGACGGCGAGCGCCTTCTCGAGCTCGGCCGCCGGCGCCACCTTTTCGGTGTCGTCGGTCCCCATCGCCCTCACGGCGACGGGCACCCCCCCGGCCAGCTACAGCACCGGCACGGTGATCGAGACCCTGCCGGCGACGGTCACCGGCGTGGTCAGCTTCACCGAGACCGGCACCTGGTCCGACGCAGTGACCCAGACCCTCACGACCAACGCCACCCTGGCCGGGAACTGCACGGGGCCTGACGTCTCAGTGGTCAAGTCGGTGTCCCCGGGCACCGTGGCGGCGGGGTCCTCGACCCCGGTCGTCTACACGCTGGCCGTCACCAACTCCAAGCAGCTGCCGACGACATTGCCGGTCACGGTGACCGACATCGTCCCCACCGGTCTGACCTATGTGGCCGGTTCGGCCACCTGTGGATCGACGCCGTCGTGCTCGGCCAGCGAGCTGAGCGGGACGGTGACCTTCACCATTCAGGCACCGATCTACGGTGGCGTCACCGACAACGTGTCCTTCTCGGCCACGGCCGACAACACCGACCCGGTGGAGACGATCGACAACACGGCCACCTACACGGGCCAATGCACCCCGACGGCTCCGGCCACGACGTGCTCGACCAACACCGTGCCGGTCAAAGTCACGAACCCGAGCCTCACCGTGGTCAAGTCGGCCAACACCGGGGCCGTGACCGCCGGTCAGGCCGCTCCGGTGGTCTACACCTTGCTGGTGAGCAACCCGACCCTCCCGACCTCGCCGTCCACCCAGTCGGACGTCACGGTGACCGATGTGGTGCCGAGCGGTCTCACCTACGTATCGGAGTCTTGCGGTGCTCTCACCACGTCGGGCACCCTGAGCTCTCCGAGCTGCAATGCCAGCTACGACTCGGTGACCCAGACGGTCAGCTACACACTCGGGTTCCCCATCGCCGCCGGTACCAGCTACCCGCTGACCTTCACGGCCACGGTGAACGCCAGTGACACGACCACCATCTTGAACACCGGCCACTGGACCGGTCCGGGATGCCCGACCAACACGCCGGCCCCGGGCTGCGCCACCAACACCGTGCCCATCACGGTGGCCAACTTCTCGGTGTCCAAGTCCGACAGCGCCGGTTCGAGCTCGGTCAACCCCGGCCAGGTCGTGAGCTACACGCTGACGGCCACCAACTCGGGCAGTGGTCCCGGATCGATCACGGTGAACGACGGCGCACCGACGGGGACGACGCTCACCACTCCGGCTCCGGCCTGCCCGGCCGGCACCTCGGCCACGTGCACGGTCACGGTCACCGGCTCCTCCATCGCCTGGGTCATCACCAACATGCCCGGCAACAGCAGCGACGCCCTGACGTTCGCCGTCACGGTGAACAGCGGAACCGGAGGCACCACCATCAACAACACGGGTACCTACACGGAGCCCGGGTGCACAACGGCCGGTGGGTGCAGCACCAACACCACCCACAACCCCGTACCGCCGCCCACCACGCCGGGCGGTCCCACCACGACCACCACGGTGCCGACCCCGACCACGACCCCGACCACCACGCCGGCCACACCGGTTCCGTCGGTGAAGACGGAGTCGACCGGGGGCGTCATTACCGGTGCCTCGAGCGTGCACACCGGTGAGCCGTGGGCCGGTTCGACCCCGTACGTCCTGGCCGTCCTGGCCTTCGGGGTGTCGCTCCTGAGCCTCGGCCAGGTCCGGCGCCGGCGTGCCATTCGGAAGCCGACGGCGTAACGCCGACAGTCCTAGCGGGCCCGGGCCCCCGGTGACGCCATCACGGTCACCGACGGCGACGGGTCCGGAACATCTCGATGCCGACGACGGCGATACCTCGCAAGGGGTATCGCCGTCGGGCGCGTCGGGGCTCAGGGTGGTAGCAACGTAGGGACCGAACCCGTTGTCTTCTGTCTGGAGGAACCATGACCATCGCTGTCGGTGACCGCATCCCGGATGTGGAGTTGTGGAAGGTGACCGAGGAAGGTTTCGCCGGCGTACGGTCGGGAACGGTACTCGGGGAAGGAAAGGTCGTTCTCTTCGCCGTGCCCGGCGCGTTCACACCGACATGCTCGGACTACCACCTGCCCGGTTTCGTCATCAGGGCCGATGAGATCCGGGCCAAAGGCGTCGACACCATCGCCTGCATCTCGGTGAACGACCCTTTCGTGATGGGGGCCTGGGCCCGGGATCAGAAGGTGCCGGACGCGGTCGTGATGTTGGCCGACGGTAACGGTGCGTTCACCAAAGCCGTGGGCCTGGAGATGGACGGCAGTGCTGTGGGCCTCGGGGCGCGCTCGCAGCGCTATGCGGCGGTAATCGAGGACGGCATCGTGACGGGGCTCTTCGTCGAGCCCGAACGGGGTCTCACGGTCAGCTCGGCGGAATCGATCCTGAGCGCTCTGTAGGACGCCCCTTGCGTGAGGAAACAGGCCGACTGCCAGCACTCAGGTCACCTAATCAAGGGGCCGCAGGTCACGCACAGTGAGGCGGCCTGAAAAAGGTCGCCTCAGGGCCCACGGGCGGTGGTTTTCGGAGAGGGACGGTTCAAGCCAGGCGGGCGGGGTGCCGAAGCTCAGGTATGAGCATTCTTACCGCCTCCGAATCAGGCGTCTCCGATGACCTCGTTCTCATCCAGGAACTGGCTCGTCGTCCCAACTGGCAGATCCACGCCGCCTGTCGCGACGAGTCGGTCGACCTGTTCATCACCGACGGCGGCGGACCGTCGGCCCGGGCCAAGCAACTGTGCGCCCGGTGCCCGGTGCGGCTCCACTGCCTGCGCTACGCCCTGGCCGATCCCGACCTCGTCGGGTACTGGGGTGGAACGAGCGAGCGGGAACGTCGCCGGCTGCGCAAGGCCACGCGCCGTGCGCGCGCCGAGAGCCTGGCCGCTCCCTGAGCGGCACCTTCTCACTCTCCTCACCCACCTTCTCACGCGCTCGCCCCCTCACCGGCTCACGCATTGCTCATGGCGGAGCTGAGGCGGCCTCACACTCCTCTAACACCGTCGTCATTGCGCCGTCACGGCCCCGGGTAAGTATGGACGAAGCGTCTCCGGGCGCTTGGTATTCCAGACCACCTGGGAGGGCGGACATGACAAGGATCGGAAAGCTCGCCGTCGGCAGCCTCGTCGGCGTCGCACTCACGCTGGGAATGAGTGGCGTCGCCGTCGCTGCGCCGGTGTCGTCGACGACGACCGGCTCGACGTCAACCACGACGGGCTCGACGCCCACGACGACGCCGTCGCAGACCGGCAAATCGAAGCCGCAGGCCCTGACGGGACGTGAGATCTGGCGGATCGTGCGTCCGCATCACGCCATTGATTGTGCGCATGCCAGCGCCCAGCTGAAGAGGGTGCAAAGGGCCGATGCGGCCGCCGCCAAGCGCCTGGGCCGCTGGCAGGCGAAGAACGGTGTCGACCAGAAGAGCCAGGGCACGCACGCGGCCAGGCTCTTAAAGCAGTCCACCGGCAAGGTCAAGGGTTTCCAAAAACTTGAGCAGGACGGGCAGGCACTCATGGCGCGGATTGACGCTAAGTGTGGTGTGAGCAGCTCGAGCAAATAATCAGGGGATAATCCCTGCAGTTTGATCCCGGGCACTCCCGGACACCCGGTGACTCACCGTGAACTTCGGGTCTGACCTCTTAGGTGAGGCGCTGTTCGCGCCGAAGTCAAGGGGGTGGGGAACGATCATCTCGATACTGCTGAGACAAACGCGGGCCCGCGCCCGGCGTGGTTGCGGTTCGGATGTGTCGTGGTCATGGTCGCGTTGGTGGCGCTCGTCGTCGTGCTGACGACGAGCGGTTCGCCGTCGGTGACGAAGAAGGCGACGCCGTTGGTGGCGCTCGGCGGGGGCGGGCCCGACGGGCGTCCAGTGACGACCGATCGACGTCCGTTGCCGACGACGACGACACTGCCGCCACCACCACCGACGACGACGACACTGCCGCCACCACCACCACCGACGACCACGACACCTCCGGTCCACGTCGCTCCGCCGCCGCCGGCTCCGGTGCACGCGGCGGTGGCGACACCGGGCCATGCCATCCTGCCGCCGGCCAACCCGCCGACGAGCATCGCTCCGCAACCGGACTTCCTCACGGCCTGTTCGTCGAGCGGCTACGACGACTCCTCGGGATGCACGTCGACCACACTGACCGCCATCGACAACGGCCGTCGGGCCGAGGCACTGCCGGGCATGTCGTTGCCGTCGAACTGGTCCGGTCTCTCGCCGCAGGAGCAGCTCTTCGTGGCCACCAACTTGGAGCGCATGGTGCGGGGACTGCCGGCGCTCAGCTCCATGGCCACCGCTCTCGACCAGGCCGCCGGGGTGGGCGCCGCCACCGGCGACGATCCGTCGCCACCGTCGGGCTTTCCGTTTCGCGAGTGGGGCGCCAACTGGGCCGGCGGGGTGGGCAGTCCTCTCGAAGCCGTCTACTACTGGATGTACGACGACGGGCCCGGTTCTTCCAACGCCGACTGCACACCGGGTGACAGCGGCGGCTGTTGGGGACACCGGGACAAGATCCTCATGTCGCTGTCCTGCGCACCTTGTGTCATGGGCGCCGGCTTCAATGCCCAGGGCTGGGGCGGCCAACCGAGCTGGGCCGAGCTCCTCGTCGGCATGTCGAGTACCCCGGCGGCCGACTTCACCTGGCAGCAGGAAGCGCCCTACCTCTGATCAGCCTGTCCCTTGATCAGCCTGTCCCCCGATCAATCAGATGACGAGGGCACAGCCGTCCCAGTAGGCACAGGGATGGGGCCGGCGCCGTCCCTCGAGGGTGAGGACGAGCTCGGTCGGGTCGGTCCGACCGTTCGAGCGGAGCAGCACGACGAGACCGTCCTCCTCGACCCGGCGGTAGCCCGCGAGGTCGCCCGGGGCGTCGGTGGTGGCCTCCAGCCTGGTGAGGGGCCCGGAGCAGCAGCGGCTCGACGTCGTCCGGACGTAGAGGACGCCACCGTGGTCACCGACATGGGACCTGACCTCGTCTGATACCACCAACCGCACGGCTCTCAGTGTACGAGCAGACGGTGCCGACGAGCAGACGGTGTCGACGCGCAGAGGGTGCCTACGACTGGAGGGTCCAGGCCATACCGCCGGCCAGGTGGCGGAGATAGGAGGGGTTCTCCCAGGCACCGGGGAAGTGGCCGAGGGAGCTGTAGAAGGCCCGGCCCCGTCCTTCGGTGAAGCACCAGGCCAGGGGGAAGCCGCATTCGGGGACCCGGGCCTCGGGCAGGCTCATGTCGAGCTGGCCGTGGGCCACCCGCAGCAGCACGTGGGCGTCGGGTCGGAGGTCGCGGAAAAGATAGACCTCGTCGTGCCAGCGCCAGGGCGCGCTCAGGTGGGCCGTGGCCCGATGGGTCCGGTCGCAGATCTCGACCTCGAACTCCTGGGTCCAGGGGTGGCCGTCGAAGCGGGCCCCGACGAGAGCCGGGTAGTCATCCCAGCCGCGACAGGCGTCGGTGGCCGAGTGGACGCCGACGACGGAGAGGCGGCCCGCCCGCAGGGCCTCGGTGATGGCAAGACGCTGCGCTGGTGACCATGGTGTCTCGCCGATGGTGAACAACGACAGGACGCCGCCGCCGGCCAGCTCGGTGGGGGAGATGTCGGCCACGTCGGCCACGGCCACCGGTTCGAGGCCGGCCAGTCCGGCCAGTTCGGCCAGCGCCGCCGAGGCCTGGGTCAGCACACCGTGGACACCGGCCGGGCCGTCGGGGTAGGGGGCGACCTGGGTGACGATGAACATGGGCGACCGGGGCATCACCGGATGCTAGGTCGCCCGCGCGATGCTGGTGCGGGAGGACAGCACCCGTGCCGGCCATCGTGACCCCGACCGCCTATGCCGTCACCGTCGCCTGTGCCCTGCTCGGCGGCGTGGTCCTCTGCGTCGAGGCGAGACGGGTTCCGGGGCCTTGGGCGGTCGTGGCCGCCCGGATCATCGGCGTGCTGTTGGCGGCCGACGCCGTCAGCTTCGTCGTGGCCCTCATCGTCGCCGGCAGCTTCTCGCCCAAGACCTCGCTCCCTCTGGCCCTGTGCGACATGGCCGCCCTGGTGGCGGCGGCGGCCTGTTGGTGGCGGGTCCCGGTGCTCGTCGAGCTCACCTATTTCTGGGGACTGGCCGGTACCCTGCAGGCCGTCATCACCCCCGACCTGAACGAGGGCTTTCCCCACCTTGTCTTCTTCCAGTACATGGTCGGGCATCTCGGGATCGTCGTGGCCGCCGTCTTTCTCGTCGTCGGCCTGCGCCTCGCGCCGCGACCGGGAGCCGTGCTCCGGGTCTTTGCCATCACCGTCGGTTACACGGCATTCGTCGGCCTCGTCGACTGGGTGAGCGGGGCCAACTACATGTTCCTGCGCGCTCCACCGGGGGAGTGGACGCTCCTGCGGGTCCTCGGACCGTGGCCCTGGTACATCGTCTCGGCCGCCGGCGTGGCCCTTGCCCTCCTGGTCGTCTTGGACGCGCCCTTCTGGCGTATGCCGCGGCCCCGTTGATGGCCGATCCTGATGACCCGGTCGAAATGACCGGGTTCGAGGGGTTGCGACTCCACCGATGGTCCGACAAACGGGTCGTCGGTCTGGCCCTCATGGCCATGTGCTCGGGCTTCGGACAGTTCGGGGCCGTGGCCGCCCTGGGCGACGTGGCCAAGAGCTTCGGACAGATGACCGGGGGCACCTTCGTCCAGCAGGCCGGGCTGTCGGCCTCCGAGCTCGGCGTCGGCCTGGCTGTGCTCCGGCTGGCCTCGATCGGGGCCCTGCCCCTGGCGGGCCTGGCCGACCGCATCGGGCGGCGCCCCGTCCTCGTCGCCACCTGTGCCCTCGGGCTCGTCTTCACCATGGCCGCCGCCGCCAGCCCCGGCTACTGGTGGTTCGTCGTCATCTTCGCCTTGGGGCGTCCTCTGTTGAGCGCCACCAACGCCGTGGCCCAGGTGGGCGCGGCCGAGGAGACCGCGTCCTCTGACCGGGCCCGGGCCATCGCCCTCATCGCCGCCGGCTACGGGGTGGGGGCCGGGCTCATCGCCGTGATCCACGGCCTCGGCCAGAGCGCCCTGGGCTTCCGGGGCGTCTTCCTCCTCGCCGTCGTACCTCTGGCCGGCGTCTATTACATCCGGCGCTGGTTGGTCGAGCCCGACCGCTTCACCGTGACGGCCGGGACCAAGACCACCGCCGGTCGTTCCACTCCGATGCTCGGGGCCGTGGGCCGGGCCTTCCGGGGCCGGCTGCTCATCGTCGTCAGTCTCGTCTTCGCCGTCTCGGTCATCACTGGGCCGGCCAACAGCTTCTTCTTCGTCTACGCCCAGAACGTCCTGAAGGTGTCCGGCGTCGTCACCTCGATCATGGTCGTGGTGGCCAGCGTCTTCGGTCTCGTCGGACTCCTCGTCGGCCGGTGGTTGGCCGATCACCTCGGCCGCCGACCGACCGGCGCCCTCATGATGGTGGCCATGTCGACGTTCGGGGTCCTCACCTACAGCGGGTCCCGCACGGGGCTTTACGTGGGCTACGAGTTCGGGGTCCTCGCCGCCGCCACCTTCGCCCCGGCCGCCGGCGCCTTCGCCAACGAGCTCTTCCCCACATCGGTCCGCGCCTCGGTGGCCGGATGGAACGTGGTGGCCGGCGTTCTCGGCGCCGTCGTCGGGCTCGTCGTCTTCGGCGCCACCGCCCAGGTCGGCCACCGCTTCGACGGCACCCGGGCCGGGATCATCACCTTCCTTCCCATCCTGGCCGCCACCGCCCTCTTCCTGGCCCTGCCCGAGACGATGGGACGCGAGCCCGAAGAAGTTTCACCCGGTCGCAGCTGAACTACGGTCGATCGCCGTGGACGTCGTCGATGCATTGCGCACGACGGGAGCGGTGCGCGACTTTCGCCCCGATCCCGTGCCCGACGAGGTGGTGGTCCAGCTACTCGACACCGCCCGTTTCGCCCCCAGTGGCGGGAACCGCCAGGCCTGGCGGGTGATCGTCGTGCGCCGCGGCGACGTACGCCGGGGTCTGCGTGACATCTATCTGCAGGGTTGGTACCAATATCTGGCCATGGGAGCGGCCGGCCTCGTCCCCTGGGCACCGGTCACCGACCGGGCCGCCGAGGAGGCCGCCCTGGCGGCGGCCCCCGATCTGGCGGCCGCCGCCGCCGCCGGACCGGGCGGGTTCGCCGAACATCTCGACGAGGTACCGGTGCTGCTCGTGCTCCTGGCCGATCTGCGCGCCTTGGCCGCCGTCGACCGCGACCTCGACCGCTACACACTCGTCGGCGGCGCCTCGGTCTATCCCTTCGCCTGGTCCATCCTCCTGGCCGCCCGCACCGTCGGACTGGCCGGCGTCATGACCACCATGGCCACCCGCCACGAGGACGACGTCCGCGCTCTTCTGTCGGTCCCCGATCACTTCGCCGTGGCCGGCATGCTCGCCCTCGGCCACCCGGTCCACCAACCGACGAAGCTCCGGCGCAATCCGGTCGGCGATTTCGCCACTGTCGACCGCTTCGACGGCCCCACCCTCGTCCCGTGAAGAAGGGCCAGGCCGACGTCGTCACCTTCACCTTCTCGCCCGAGAACCCGGCGGTGGTGGTCGGCCACATGGACCGTCTGGGCGCCGCCCACGAGGGTTGGATCAATCTCGTCCCGGCCGTGAGCGAAGAGGACGCACCGGACCCGTCGGTCGGCCTCGGGAATCTGTTCTCGTCCTCGGGTCCTGAGGTTCCGATCTGCACCTGGGCGGCCGGCAAGGAGGGGCGACGGGGGGTCGAGAAGGACTCGCTCGGGATCGAGCACGCCACGGGGACGAAGGTCGTGGCCCGGCTGGCCACCTTGAGCGTCCCCGTCCCCGAGGGCTGGCGCTCCGAGCAAGACCACCCCCGACGCGGTCTCGTGGTGCGGCCTCCGACCGATGTGTCGCATCTCCGCCAACTCACCTGGCTGATCGACGCCGGCACGGCCCTCAGCCGGATCCGGCTCACCGGTCTCTGGGAGGCCCGGGTCCGACCGGCCCAGTAAACCGGCCCGGTAAACCGGTCCGGTAAGCCAGCTCACTGATCGGCTCGTAATCGGTAAGGTGCTGCGTCGTGGCCCCCCTCCGTATCGGCGTACTCGGTGCCGCCCGCATCGCCCCGGCCGCCATTATCCGGCCGGCCCGGCGGGTCGAGGGCGTGGAGGTGGTGGCCGTCGCGGCCCGCGACAGCGCAAGGGCCCGGGACTTCGCCACCAAGCACTCGATCCCGCGGGTGGTCGACAGCTACGAGCAGCTGGTGACCGACCCCGACATCGACGCCATCTACAACCCTCTGCCCAACGGGCTCCACGGCCGGTGGACGATGGCGGCCATGGCCGCCGGCAAGCACGTCTTGTGTGAGAAGCCCTTCACGGCCAACGCCGAGGAGGCCCGTACCGTGGCCGGCGCCCACGAGGGTTCGGGCCTCGTTCTCATGGAGGCCTTCCACTACCGCTACCACCCGCTCTTCGCCCGGGTCCTCGCCCTGATCGAGTCGGGCACCGTCGGCACCGTGCGGCACATCCAGGCCGCGCTGTGCTTCCCGCTGCTCTCGGGCAAGGACATCCGCTGGAACCCGGCCCTGGCCGGCGGGGCCACCATGGATGCCGGCTGCTATCCCATCCACATGGTCCGTCACCTGGCCGGCTCCGAACCGGAAGTCACGGCGGCGGCGGCCCGGCTGCGGTCGCCGGGGATCGACCGCTACATGAAGGCCGATCTCCGTTTCGCCGACGGCGTCACCGGCACGGCCACCTGCTCCATGCTCTCTTCGCACATCTTGAGCATCGGGTTGCGGGTGGTCGGCCACGAAGGCGAGATCCGGGTCTTGAACCCATTGGCCCCCGACAAGTTCTCCCGCCTGACCATCAAGTCGAAGTCCGAGAGACACGTGGAGCACAGCACCAAGCGGGCCACCTACGACTTCCAGCTCGAAGCCTTCGTCGGCGCCGTCGAGCGCGGTGAGCCGGTCATCACCGGTCCCGAGGACGCCATCGCCAACATGGTCGTCATCGACGCCGTGTACCGCGCCGCCGGGCTCGAGCCCCGACGGCCGACGGCCTAGAAGATCCCTTCGCCGATCCCGGCCGCCAGTGTGGCTCCGAGCTCCGCCGCCGCCTCGAGGTCGGCGGCCGTGATGGCACCCACGACGGCCAGGGCCGGGAGCACGAGATTCCATCGCAGCCCGGTGGCGATCTTCTGCACGCTGGCCAGGGCCCCGTCGACATCGGTGTCACCCTTCACGATCAACCCGTAGGGCAGACCGGTCGTCCGCTCGAGGCAGGGTTGGTAGATGCGCTCGAAGAAGTCCTTCAGGGCGCCCGACATGTAACCGAAGTGGGCCGGGGTGGCGAGCAGGAGCCCGTTCGCCCACAGGACGTCCTCGGGCCCGGCGTCGAACGCCCCCCACACCTGGATCTCGACCGGGTCCGAGGTGGTGCCGGTCACGGCCCCGGCGGCGGTGACCGCCGCGTCGCACAGCGCCCAGGTCGTCCCGGCCCGGGAATGATGGACCACCCCGAGATGTTTACTGGTGCTTATGGCCTGCACATTCTCTGCCGGCACATCCCCTGATCGTAGGGCGTCGGTGGCGCGGCGTCGTCGTCCGATGCCGTCACAACCACCTGGCATGATCGGCTGATGGCAACCGACAGCACCCCCGGGGGGTCGGTGTCGGCCGCGGCCGGCCCCACGGCGACCCCCCGGGGCCCGTCGTGGCTGCTCCTCGCCGTCGTCTGCGTGGGGCAGTTCATGGTCGTCCTCGACCTCTCCATCGTGAACGTGGCCCTCCCGGCCATGCAGCGGGATCTCCACTTCTCGACCACCGAGCTGCAATGGGTGGTGAACGCCTACGCGTTGACCTTCGGGGGATTTCTCCTCCTCGGTGGGCGGGCCGCCGACCTCTTCGGCCGGCGCAAGATCTTCATCCTGGGGCTGGCCATGTTCTCCGGCGCCAGCCTCATCTGCGCCCTGGCCCCCAACGGGGGGCTGCTGATCGCCGCCCGGGCGTTGCAGGGCCTCGGAGCGGCGGTGCTGTCCCCGGCCACCTTGACCATCCTCACCACCACCTTCCGCCAACCGGCCGAGCGGGCCCGGGCCCTCGGCATCTGGAGCGCCATGGCCGCCGTCGGCGGTGCCTCGGGGGCGCTGTTCGGCGGGGTGCTCACCGACCTTTTGTCGTGGCGCTGGATCTTTTACATCAACGTGCCCATCGGTATCGCCACCATCGTGGCCGCCCGCGCCGCCCTGGTCGATACCAAGGCCGAAGGCCATCGCCCGACCCTCGACATAGTCGGGGCCCTCACCGTCACCGGCGGTCTGGTGGCCTTCGTCTACGCCATCGCCGGCACCGACACCCACCCGTGGGGGTCGAGTACCACCCTGGTGCCCATCGCCGTGGCCGTGGTGCTCTTGGGCGTCTTCGGCGTCGTCGAGACGAGGGTGGCGCGCACCCCGCTCGTGCCCTTCCGGCTGTTCCGGTCCCGGGGGGTGACGGGAGCCAACCTGGCGATGCTCCTCGTGGGCGGAGCCATCTTCGCCATGTGGCTCTTCCTGTCGCTGTACATGCAGGAGGTTCTGCGCTTCAGCCCCCTCATCACCGGCGTCGGCTTCCTGCCCCAGACGGCCGCCATCGCCGTCGGCGCCCAAGTGGCCGCCCGGCTCGTTCCCCGCTTCGGCCCCCGGCCCCCCCTGCTCGTGGGCATTGTCCTGTCCACCGTCGGTCTGGCCTGGCTGTCACTGATATCGCCGACCGGCACCTACGCCGGCGACGTCCTCGGCGGGAGCGTCCTCGCCACCTTGGGCATGGGCCTCAGCTTCACGCCCCTGGCCTTCGCCGCCACCGCCGGGGTGGCGCGCGAAGAGGCGGGGCTCGCCTCGGGGATGCTCAACACGAGCCGCCAGGTGGGCGGCTCGATCGCCCTGGCCGCTCTCGCCACCCTGGCCGCCGCCCGCACGGCGGCCGTTCTCCACACCCACATCGTCGGGAGCGCCTTCAGCTATACCGGATCCAAGGTGGCGCTCGATCGGGCCCTCACCGACGGCTTCAGCCGGGTCTTCCTGGTGGCCGCCGTCATCGCTGCGGCCGGGTTCCTGGGCGCCTTACTCATTCCGAAGAAGCCGGCTCCGCCACCGGCCGCGGTGGCCGATGCCGGTGTCAGCTCCGGCGCCGTCGCCGTCGGTACCGAGCGGGTCGGATAAGGGGCCGGCAGGACGCCGGCGGCCCGTTGGTGGCCACGACGCTTGCTCACCAGGAACTTTGGGCACATACTCCGCTGTGCGGATCTCCCACCCTCGGGGGGGGCCAACCAGGAGGCACATCGTGAGTAGAACGAAACTGAGCCGTTTGGGATTCTTGTCGCTCGTCTTGGTGGTGGGAATGGTCGCTGCCGCCTGCAGCAGTTCCACCAACTCCTCGGGGACGACAACGACGACGGGCGCCAAGTCCCCGTCGAGCCTGGCGGCCACGTCCTTCACCAGCAATTTCTCGGCCATGAAGCAGCTCACCTCGTTGGTGGCGTCCGGCAAGGGGAAGGTGGCGGCGATCCTTCCCGACACCGTCAGCTCGACGCGCTACGTGGAGTTCGATGCGCCCGACATCACCAAGGCGCTCCAGACGGCCGGCCTGTCCTCATCGGACTTCGTGGTTCAGAACGCGTTGGGTAGTGACGCCACCGAGCTGACCGACGCTCAGACCGACATCACCAATGGGGCGACGGTGCTCATGATGGACCCGCTCGACTCCGGTGTGGGCGCCCAGATCGAGACCTATGCCAAGGCTCACGGCGTGGCCGTGATCGACTACGACCGCCTGACCCTGAGCGGTAGTCGTGCGTACTACGTCAGCTTCAACAACGTCGAGGTGGGCAAGATGATCGGCCAGGGACTGGTGAGCTGCATCGCCAGTTGGAAGGTGGCCAAGCCTCAGGTCGTCGTCATGCACGGCGCCGCCACCGACAACAACGCCACCCTCTTCGCCCAGGGCTACGACGCCGTGCTGAAGCCGTACTTCAGCTCGGGCAAATGGACCGACGTGGTGAACACGGCCGGAACCTGGGACCCGCCGACGGCGGAGACCGAGTTCCAGGAGGCCTACACCGCCCATCCGACCATCAACGCGGCGGTGATCCCCAACGACGAGACGGGCGCCCCCATCATCACCTACCTCCAGACGCTGCACATCGCGGCGAAGACGTTCCCCACCACGGGGCAGGACGCCACCCTCGTCGGCCTGCAGAACGTCCTCTCCGGCTACCAGTGCGGGACGGTGTACAAGCCCATCTACCTCGAAGCTCAAGCCGCCGCCGCCCTCGCCCTGTACCTGAGGGCGGGCAAGACCCCTCCGTCGGGGCTGGTCAACGGCACCACCGAGGACACCGGTTCCAACACCTCGGTGCCCTCGATCCTGCTGACGCCGGAGTGGGTCACGCCGAGCAACATGAACGCCACCATCATCAAGGACAACTTCGTACCGGCATCCCAGCTCTGCGCCGGCGCGTTCGCGGCGGACTGCACGTCAGCGGGAATCACCTCGTAACCGCGGCGAGCCCGTTTTCAAGTCTTCACCGCAGTCGAGCATCGTCCGAGCAGGTCCGCTCCTCCCGCACCGGCGGGAGGAGCGGGCCGAGCGCTAGGAGGCGACGGAAGTGAGCGCGCAGGGGGATTCGGTAACGGCCGGGGAGCCGCTGCTGCAGTTGCGGGGGGTGAGCAAGACCTTCGGGGCCGTCCATGCCCTCACGGGCGTCGATCTCGACGTCCCGGCCGCCCAGGTGACGGCCCTGGCCGGCGACAACGGCGCCGGCAAGTCGGTGCTGGTGAAGACCATCGCCGGTCTGTGGGGACCTGACGAGGGGCAGGTCCTGTGGCTGGGCCGGCCCATCCATCCGCGTGGCCCGAAGGAAGCCGAGGAACTGGGGATCACGACGATCTACCAGGACCTGGCCCTGTGCGACAACCTTGACATCGTCCAGAACATGTTCCTCGGCCACGAGGCGCGGCGCCGCGGGTTCTTGGACGAATCGACCATGGAGATCGCCGCCCGCAAGACGCTCAAGGATCTCTCGGTCACCACCGTGCGCTCGATCCGTCAGCCGGTGGCGTCACTCTCCGGTGGGCAACGCCAGTCGGTGGCGGTGGCCAAGGCCGTGATGTCCCACGCCAAGCTCGTCATCATGGACGAGCCCACGGCGGCACTCGGCGTGGCGCAGACGAAGATGGTGCTCGACCTCATCAAGCGGCTTTCGGGCGAGGGCGTGGCCGTGCTCATGATCTCGCACAATTTCAACGACGTCTTCAAGGTGGCCGACCGGGTGGCCATTCTCTATCTCGGCCAGATGGTGGCCACCGGCCCCGTCTCTGATTTCGATCCTCAGGTGGTGGTCGACTACATGACGACCGGCCGTTCGACACGTCACTCTGACGATGACGGATCCGACGAACAGCCTCAGCCGGAACCCACTGAATCGCCTGAACGGAACTGACGAGATGCCATCAGGAACAGAGCACTCCGACGAAGCCGGGTCGGGCACCGAGGCGTTCTCCGAATCGACACCGGATGTGATCGCCCTGGCCCCTGAGGTTCTGGCTCAGTCGCTCGGCCAGTACCTGAGCGCCTGGTGGCTGCGCATCAAGGGCGGCGAGAGTGGCGCCCTGCCCATCCTGGCCGGCCTCGTCCTCATCGTCGTGATCTTCCAGGTCCAGAACTCCCACTTCCTCGGCCCGCTCAACCTGGTCAACCTCATCGGCCAGTCGTCCTTTTTCATCCTGCTCGGCGCGGCCGAGATGTTCGCCCTGCTGTTGAGCGAGATCGACCTCTCGGTCGGATTCACGGCCGCCGTGGGAGGGGCCGTCGTCGCCGCTCTGATCGCCCCGCCCTACAACTGGCCGTGGTGGGCCGGGGTGATCGTGGGTGTGGCGGCGAGCACGGCCCTCGGCTTGTTCCAGGGCACTCTCATCACCCGGCTCCATCTGCCCTCGTTCGTCGTGACCCTGGCCGGCCTCCTCGGTTTTTCGGGCGTGCTGATCTGGATCTTCGACATCGACCGCGGCGCCACCGGCGGTGTGCTCTCCATCACCAACAAGGTCGTCTACAACCTCGTCAACGGCAACATGACGCCGCTGGCCGGCTGGATCGTCCTCGTCGTGTTCGTGACGTTGTTCGCCATCGTCTCCATCGCCCAGACCCAGCGGCGGCGCTCGCGCGGGCTCAGCGCTCCCCCTCTCAGCATCACCATCCTCAAGGTGGTTGTGACGGCGGCCGCCGGGGCCGTTCTCGTCATCGTCTGCAATCTCAATCGAGGGTTGCTGGTTCCGCTGCGCGGCGTTCCCTGGGTGGTCCCGTTCATACTGGCCGTCATCCTGGGGTGGACCGTATTGCTCGGCCGGACCCGCACGGGCCGCTACATCTACGCCATCGGAGCCAGTCCCGAAGCGGCCCGCCGGGCCGGCATCAACGTGGCCTGGATCCGCACGCTCGCCTTCGGCCTCTCGGGGCTCACCGCCGGCCTGGCCGGGATCGCCTACGAGTCGCGCCTCGGTTCGATCTCGGTCGGTTTCGACGGCGGCACCTACGTCCTGTACGCCGTGGCCGCCGCCGTCATCGGCGGGACGAGTCTCTTCGGTGGACGGGGCAAGGCCATCCATCCCCTCATCGGTGGGGTCGTCATCGGCGCCGTCTACAACGGGCTCGGGCTCCTCGGGATCGGCGCCGCGGGGACCGACATCTCCTTCGCTCTCGTGCTCCTGGCCGCCGTCACCGTGGATTCGGTGGTGAGGCAACGGGGGGGCGCGGTCGGCTGGTTCCGCTCCTGATCGGCAATACCATTTGCGAATAGATCACCGATGGTATCGAACAGATGTTCGCTATAGTGCGGCCATGCGCGGATCCACCGAATTCCGCTGGCGGTTGGCCGAGGACGACGGTGGTCAGTCGGCCCTCTTCGCCGACGAGGAGATCGTCCACCGCCATGTGGGCATCGGCGCCTACCAGGGTCTCGAATTCCTGCACGTCAACGCCAAGCGCATCATCACCACCGTCCCCGAGCAGTCACGGGTTCCCTTCCGTCACACCATCAACGCCTACCGGGGGTGCAGCCACGCCTGCACCTACTGCTTCGCCCGTCCCACCCACGAGTACCTCGGGCTCGGGATAGGCGAGGACTTCGAGCGCACGCTGGTGGTGAAGATCAACGCCGTCGAACGGGTGCGGGCCGAGGTGCGATCGAAGCGTTGGAGCGGCGACATCATCGCCATGGGCACCAACACCGATCCCTATCAACGGGCGGAGGGGAAGTACCACCTCACGCGCGGCATCATCGGGGCCCTGGCCGAGGTGGGGAACCCGTTCAGCATCCTCACGAAGTCGACTCTCATCCTGCGCGACCTCGAGCTCCTGGTGGACGCCGCCCGCGGCGCCGATGTGCGCTGCAATTTCTCGATCGGCACCCTCGATCCCGAGGTGTGGAAAGCGACCGAACCGGGCACACCGCATCCGCGTCAGCGGATCGAAGCCGTGCGCCGGCTGAACGAGGCCGGCATACCCACCGGCGTCCTCATCGCCCCCATCATCCCCGGATGGTCGGACTCGCCGGCGCAGCTGCAAGAGGTGATCGCCGCCTGTCTCGACGCCGGTGCCGTGTCGGTGTCTCCCCTCGTCCTGCACCTGCGACCGGGGGTGAAGGAGCATTTCCTGTCCGATCTGCGCACCAAGCGACCGGAGCTGGCCGACACCCTCACCCGTCGCTACCGCGGTGCCTATCTGCCGAAGGCCCCCCAGGACGAGATCATCGGGCGTGTGACCCGGACCGTGGCCCGTCTGCGGCCCGCCGGGTCGACCCCGCGCCAATGGCACCCGGCGCCGGGCGCCGACGACGGCCGGCCGGGGCGGCAAAGAACGATGTCCGACGCCCCGCCCGAGCAACCGCCGCCCGAGCAACTCACTTTCGGATCATGACCGTCGTCGCCCGGCTCTCTGCCAACATGGCCCCATGGGTGACGACCGCACCGGAACGTGGGTGATCGCCCTCGACGGCGTCATCTGGCTGGCTCAGCAACCGATCCCCGGGTCGGCCGACGCCGTGGCCCGGCTGCGCGACGCCGGTCTACGCGTCCTCTTCGCCACCAACAACGCCCTCCCCACTCTGGCCGAGCTGGTGGACCAGTTGGCCACGGTGGGCGTACCGGCGGCGCCCGAGGACCTGGTGACCTCGGCCCAGGCGGCGGCGTCACTGCTGGAAGAGGGCTCCACCGCCGTGGTCTGTGCCAGCGGCGGGGTGACCGAGGCCTTGGCCGACAGGGGGGTAACCGTGGTCGGCGAAGGGCCGGCCGACGCCGTGGTGGTCGGGCTCACCCGGGACTTCACCTACGACATGCTCGCCACCGCCGTCACCGCCGTACGGGGCGGGGCCCGGCTGGTGGGCACGAACGACGACGCCACCTACCCGGCGCCCGGACGGCTGCTCCCCGGAGCCGGGGCCTTGCTGGCGGCGGTGGTCACCGCCGCACAGGTCACACCGGTGGTGGCGGGCAAGCCGCACGAACCCATCGTGGCCCTCCTCGGGAAGCGGGCACCCGATGCCTCGATGGTGGTGGGCGACAGGCCTTCGACCGACGGACTGCTGGCTCGCCGCCTGGGTGTCCCCTTCGCTCTGGTGCGGTCCGGTGTCACGGCAAAGCAGGACACGGTGACCGAGGTCGAGCCCGCCATCGACGCCCCCGATATCGCCGCCGTCGTCGATCGGTACCTGGCCTCATAGGCCCGACGCGCCGCGGCGCGCGCTCTTGAAGCCCGGCGGGGAGCGTCGTAGCGTGGCCGTCATGCCCCCCAATGACGGTCTCAAGCGATATCTCGAAGCAGGACTGGCGCTGACCCAGATCACCCGCGCCCGTGCTGAAGAGCTCGTGCACGAGCTGATCCAGGCCGGCGAGGTGGAGACCACCCGCGCCCAGGACTGGGTCGAGGACCTGGTGAAGACGAGCCGCGAACGTTCCGACACGTTGCTGTCGACTGTCCGTGGGGAGGTCAAGACCCAACTGGCCGATCTGGGGATCACCAATATGGACGATCTGGCCCATCGCGTGAGCGAGATGCTGGACAAGGCCGAATCCGCCGCTCGTAAGGCCACCAAACGCGGACCCGGTCGCGGACGCACGACCAACCGCAGCGCCGCCCGGACCACCACGGCCAAGAAAGCCCCGGCCAAGAAGACGACAGCCAGGAAGACACCGGTCAAGAGCGCGGCGGCCAAGAAGACGACGACGGGCACGGGCGCGCGCGCCATCAAAGCCAAGAAGGCGCCGACCAAGAAGACGGCGGCGGCCAAGGCGGGCACCGCGGCCAAGAAGTCCTCGACGGCGGCCAAGGCGCGCCGCTGACTCGACACGGCGTTCGCCGCCGGCTCGATCTCGAGCTGGTGCGGCGAGGTCTCGTACCGTCACGAGCCCACGCCCATGACCTCATCGCCCGGGGCGCCGTCCTCGTCGCCGGCTCGGTGGCCGACAAGCCGGCGCGTCTGGTGGCCGAGAGCGATGCCATCGTCGTCGTCGGCGATGACCGGCGTTTCGTGTCGCGCGGCGGCGACAAGCTCGACGCCGCCTTGGAGCGTTTCCCCATTGCCGTCCTCGACCGGCGTTGCCTGGACGCGGGGGCGTCGACCGGTGGGTTCACCGACTGCCTCCTGCAACGTGGTGCCGCCCATGTGCTGGCCGTCGACGTCGGCTACGGCCAGCTCCATCCGAGCCTGCGCCACGATCCCCGGGTCGATGTGCGCGAGCGGACGAACATCCGCAACCTGGCCGCCCTCGAGCAGGGCGTCGCTTTCGACCTGATCGTCGCCGACCTGTCGTTCATCTCCCTGACCACGGTCGCCCCCGTCCTCGCCGGCCCCCTGGCCGCCGAGGGGGCCGACCTCGTGGTCCTGGTCAAGCCGCAGTTCGAGGTCGGTCACGTCGAAGTGAGCCGCGGCCGTGGGGTGGTGCGCGACCAGGGTCTGCGCCGAACGGCCCTGGACAAGGTCGCTTCCGCCCTCACCGCGGCCGGAGCGACCATCATGGGTGCCGTGGCGTCACCCGTCCTCGGCCCGGCCGGGAATGCGGAGTACCTCCTGTGGGCCCGGGTGGGCTCGCCGGGGGCCGTCACCGCGTCGCCCGACGTGGCCGCCGCCCTCGACGCCGCCGTGGCGGCGTCGCCCGACGCCCCCACTCCGCACGACGCGGTGCCGACCGTGTCGGGGGACCGGTAGTCCCGTGGTGGCGGTCGCCTTCGTCGTTCACCCCGAACGTCCCGTCGCCGCCGAGTTGGCCGCACGCGCCGGCGAATGGCTGACGACGAGGGGACACAGCGTGACCCGGGTCGTCGATTCCATCCGCCACGAGAAGGTGCTCGACGGCGACAGCGTCGATCTCGCCGTGAGCCTCGGTGGTGACGGCACCATGCTCCGCACGGTGGCCATGGCCGCCGGCCGCGGCATCCCCGTGCTCGGGGTGAACCTGGGACAGCTCGGCTATCTCACCGAGGTCGAACCGCCCGCTCTCGAACGCGCCCTCGACCGCTTCGTCACCGGTGACTACGAGGTCGAGGAACGCATGACCCTCGAGGTCGAGATCGTACGGGCCGGTCCTCGCCCGTCCTCCGACGCCGGCTCGCCCTACCTGGTGCTCAACGAAGCCGTCGTCGAGAAGACAGTGCCGGGCCACACCGTCCGCCTCACTGCCTCGATCGCCGGCCGTCCTTTCGTCACCTACCTGGCCGACGGACTGCTCGTGTGCACGGCCACCGGTTCGACGGCCTACAACCTGTCGGCCCGGGGTCCCATCCTGAGCCCGTTGCTACGGGCCATCGTGGTGACACCGATCTCGGCCCACATGCTCTTCGACCGCAGCATCGTGCTCGAACCGCAGCAGTGGTTGCGCCTCGAAGTGGCCGCACCCCGACCGGGAATCCTCGTCGTCGACGGCATGAGCGTGGCCCAGTTGGAACCCGGTGACGCCGTCGTCTGTCGCCAGGGTCCGGTGAACGCCCGACTGGTGTCGCTCGGCGAGAGCGATTTCCACGCCATCCTGCGGTCCAGGTTCCACCTGGCCGACCGCTGAACGGCCCAAGGCACAGAACCGACCATGCTCGTCGAACTGCGGGTGCAGGACCTCGGTGTCATCGAGGAGGTGACCCTCGACCTGGAGACGGGCATGACGGCGTTGACGGGGGAGACCGGCGCCGGCAAGACCCTGCTCGTGGAGGCCCTCGAACTGTTGGTGGGAGGACGCGCCGACCCCGTGCTCGTCCGCCCCGGGGCTGACCAGGCCCTGGTGGAGGGACGGTTCATCGTCGACGACGAGGAAGTGATCCTGGCTCGGGCGGTAGCCGTGAAAGGGCGGTCGAGGGCGTGGATCGACGGACGCATGGCGCCGGTGTCGGCCCTGGCCGAAGCGGGGGCGCGGTTGGTCGACCTGCACGGGCAACACGCCCATCAGTCGCTTCTCGATCCGGCCGTGCAGCGCCGGTCCCTCGATCTCTTCTGCGCCATCGACCTGACTCCTCTCACCGACGCCCGGGCCGCCTTGCGAGGTCTCCAGGCCGAGCTCGACAGCCTGGGAGGAGACGAGCGGGCCCGGGCGCGCGAGATCGACCTGCTCCGCCACCAGCTGTCGGAGATCGACGGCGCCGGTCTCGACGACCCCGACGAGGACGACGTCCTGGCCGCCGTGGAGGAGCGCCTGGCCGAGGCCGACGCCCATCGGGATGCCGCCGGTACCGCGCTGGCCGCCCTCGATGCCGACGGCGACGGGCCGGAGAGCGGGTCGGCGCGCCCGGCGGCCGGTGCTCTCGATCTGATCGGTACCGCTCACGGCGCGCTGGCCGGACGCGCCCCCCTCGCTCCCCTGGCCGCCCGATTGGCCGCCATCCAGGCCGACGCCGCCGACGTCGCCTCCGATCTCCGTCAGGTGGTCGACACCTGGGAGGCCGACCCCGAGCGTCTGGCCGAGGTGCGCACCCGTCGGAATCTGCTGCACGAGCTGTCGAGGAAGTACGGCGAGGGCGTGGCCGGCGTGCGCGCCTACGGCGAGGAGATCCGTGAGCGGGTGCAGGACCTCGAGTCGGTCGAGGAACGGGCCGCCGCGCTGCAGACCGAGATCACCGAGGCCGAGGCCCACCTGGCGTCGGTGGAGGCCGGCGTCGGCCGCTCCCGCCGGCGTGGTGCACCCGATCTGGCCCGGGCCGTCGAGGAACGCCTGCGCACCCTGGCCATGGCCCGGGCCCGCCTCGAGGTGACCGTGGGGGAGCAGGACCCCGGAGACGAGGTGGCCTTCCTGCTCGGCGCCAACCCCGGGGAGGCCGTCCTACCGCTGGCCAAGGTGGCCTCGGGCGGCGAGTTGGCCCGGGCCATGCTGGCGCTGCGCCTGGTGCTGACCGACGCTCCACCCACCATCGTGTTCGACGAGGTCGACGCCGGGATCGGTGGGGAGGCGGCCCTCGCCGTCGGCCGGGCCCTGGCCGAGGTGGCCACCGGCCACCAGGTTCTCGTCGTCACCCATCTGGCCCAGGTGGCCGCCTACGCCGGCCATCAGATCGCCGTGCACAAGGAGGTCACCGGCGAGCGCACCCTGGCCGTGACCGTCGGCCTCGACGCCGAGGCCCGTGTGGTCGAACTGGCCCGCATGCTGTCGGGCCAACCCGATTCGGCCACCGCCCGCCGCCACGCCGAGGAGCTCCTGGCCCAGGCCGTGCCTGGGCCCGCACCCGCCGCCAAGCGCAAGCGGCGTTAGCGACGCGCGGTGTTCATTTCTGTTCGACGGTGACGCCACGTGGCGGTGATGCGGCCGACGGCGTTCGCCCAATGACGCCGTTCAACCGTCTAGCGTAGAGACGTGCCGAGCGGAATCCGAGCGTGAGCAAGTACATCTTCGTCACCGGCGGGGTGTCCTCGTCGCTCGGCAAGGGTCTCACCGCCTCCTCTCTCGGTCGACTTCTCAAATGCCGCGGGCTCCGCGTCACCATGATCAAGCTCGACCCCTACATCAACGTCGATCCCGGCACCATGAACCCCTTCGAGCACGGAGAGGTCTTCGTGACCGACGACGGCGGGGAGACCGACCTCGACCTCGGCCACTACGAGCGCTTCATCGACGAGAACCTGAGCCGTCGCTCGAACGCCACCACCGGCCAGATCTATCGCGACGTCATCGCCAAGGAGCGCCGGGGCGCCTACCTGGGCAAGACCGTCCAGGTCATCCCGCACGTCACCGACGAGATCAAAGAACGCATCCAGAAGGTGGCCTCCGACGCCGTCGACGTCGTGATCGTCGAGGTCGGGGGCACCGTCGGCGACATCGAGATCCTGCCCTTCCTGGAAGCTATCCGGCAGTTCCGCCACGACGTCGGGCGCGACAACGTCTGTTACATGCACCTCACCCTGGTGCCTTATCTGGCCCCGTCCGGAGAGCAGAAGACGAAGCCCACCCAGCACTCGGTCACCCAGATCCGCGGCTACGGGATCCAGCCCGACGTGATCGTGTGCCGCTCGGACCAGCCCATCTCGGACCAGCTGAAGCGCAAGATCTCGCTTCTGTGCGACGTCCCCTTCGACGGCGTGATCTCGGCCGTCGACGCGCCCAGCATCTACGAGATTCCCCTGGCTCTCCACGAGGAGGGTCTCGACCGGGTCGTGTGCCGGACCCTGGCCATCGACGACGAGCTCCACCCGGTGGACCTGTCCGGATGGGAACGGGTGGCCGCCCTGGTGGAGACGGCCCGGCGGCCGGTCCGCATCGGGGTGGTGGGCAAGTACGTGAGCTTTCCCGACGCCTACCTGTCGGTGGTCGAGGCTCTGCGCCACGCCGGCTTCCATCACGCCGCCAAGGTCGACCTCACCTGGATCCACTCGGCCGAGCAGATGGACGACTGGCTGATCGGCGACCGCCTGCAGCAGCTCGACGGCATCGTCATCCCCGGCGGATTCGGCGAGCGGGGTACCGAGGGCAAGATTGCCGCCGCCCGCTACGCCCGGGAGCACGACATCCCCTGTCTCGGGCTCTGCCTCGGACTGCAGGTCATGGTGATAGACGCCGCCCGTCACCTGGCCGGCCTGGCCGGTGCCAACTCGACCGAGTTCGACACCGTCACCCCGGCGCCGGTCATCGACCTCATGGACGAGCAACACGAGATCGTCGACATGGGCGGCACCATGCGGCTGGGCTCCTATGTGGCCCAGCTCGTCCCCGGATCGATGGTGGCCGAGGCCTACGGCGCCACCGTGGTCTCCGAACGCCACCGCCACCGCTACGAGGTGAACCCCCGGTTCCGTCCCGCTCTCGAAGAAGGGGGGCTCCTGTGCTCGGGTGTCTCCCCCGACGGGCGGCTGGTGGAGTTCGTCGAACTGCCCGGCCATCCCTTCTGGGTGGGCACCCAGGCCCATCCCGAATTCAAGAGCCGGCCCGACCGGCCCCATCCGCTGTTCCAGGCTCTGCTGGCCGCCGCTCTGGCCCGGGCCGAAGGCCGGCTGCCGCGCCTCATCGGCATCGACGTCGACGTCGGCGTCGTCTCCTGATCGCCCCGGCGACATGACGAGCGGCCCAGTCATCGGCGGGCCAGTGACCAGCGGGCTGTGACCGACGGGCCGGACCCGGCGGACGGGTCTCCGGATTTTCGTTTTCTGGGCGAAGACGTCCGCTTCAGAGGCTGGCGCATCTCGCTCACCGAGGCCCGCTTCAGGGCCCCCGACGGAAGCGTCTTCACACGCGACATCGTCCGTCACCCTGGCGCCGTGGCCGTCGTGCCGGTGACCGACGGTGGAGACGTTCTCCTCGTACGCCAGTACCGGGGGGCCGTCGACCGTCACCTGCTCGAGATCCCGGCCGGCACCCGCGACGTCGAAGGAGAACCCCCGGCCGAGACGGCCCGGCGGGAACTGCTCGAGGAGGTCGGGGTGGACGCCCGCCACATGCGCTTCCTGGCCACGATGTTCAACAGCCCCGGATTCTGCGACGAGGAGACCTATCTGTACCTGGCCACCGGTCTCGACCCCGGCGCCACGGCGCGCCACGGCGTGGAGGAGGAGCACATGGAGGTGGAGTCGGTGCCCCTCACCGACGTGGACCGGTTGGTGGCCGCGGGGGAGTTGATCGACGGCCAGACCATCCTCGGGCTTCTTCTGGCCCGTCACGTCCTGGCCGAAGAACCCGACGGACACTGACGCTCACGCCATGCCGAGGACAGCGGCGCCACCGACCACCATTGATGACCCGTCTCGTGACCCGTCCGACGCTGTCGTCGAGCTGAGCACCAAGGCCGAGGAATACCTGACGTGGTTGTCGGTGGAGAAGGGCCGGGCCCGCAACACCGTCGTCTCCTACCGGCGCGACCTCGTCGTCTACGAGACCTTTCTCGCCTCGCGCGGCCACGGCGTAGACGACGCCGATGAGGCCGTCGTCGAGGACTACGTGGCCGCCCAGCGCTCGGCCGGCCTCGGTCCGGCGTCGGTGGCCCGGGCCCAGTCGGCCGTGCGCGGTCTGCACCGGTTCCTGCTCGAAGAGGGATGGGCCACAACCGATCCCACGACCGAGATCCGGCCCCCGGGGCTGGCCCGGCGGCTGCCGAAGGCCCTGACCGAGCAGGAGACCGAACGCCTCCTCGAGGCGGCCACCGACGACGACCCGGCGTCACGTCGCGACCGGGCCATGCTCGAGGTCCTCTACGGCACCGGCATGCGGGTGTCGGAGCTGGCCGGCTTGTCGCTGTCGGACCTGGGCTCGGACACCGGGTTGGTGCGGGTGCTGGGAAAAGGATCGAAGGAACGGCTCGTCCCGCTCGGTCGTTGCGCCACCGAGGCCCTCGACGACTGGCTGGTGGCGGCCGGCCGGGGCCGGTTCGAACCCCGCCGGTGGGCCCGGCGCGGCGATGCCGAGGCCGTGTTCCTGAACGCCCGGGGGGGACGGCTCACCCGTCAGGGGGTCTGGGGGGTGCTCAAGAAACGGGCCCGGGCGGCCGGGCTCGAAGACTTGGTCCACCCCCACGTGCTGCGCCACTCCTGCGCCACCCACATGCTGGCCCACGGGGCCGACATCCGGGTCGTCCAGGAGCTCCTCGGGCACGTGTCGATCGCCACCACCCAGATCTACACGAAGGTGTCGCTCGGGCACCTCCGGGAGGCCTATGACCAGGCACACCCGCGCTCCCGGAGGTAGCCCAGGCAGTATCCTCAGGTGGTGCCCAACGATGCGTCGACCGTCGACTACCGAGCGCTGCTCGAGGAGGAGCGACGGGACCTCCAGGCCAAGCTCGAGGAGCTCGGCGTGGGGGGCGACAGCCTGACCTACGACTCCAATTTCGCTGATTCGAGCCAGGTGACAGCCGAGCGTGGTGAAGTCGAGGTCCTGGCCGTCCAGCTGCGCGAGACCCTCTGCGGTGTGGAGATGGCCCTGGGCAAGCTGACGGGCGGAACGACCTACGGGGTGTGCGAGGACTGCGGACAGCCCATCGACCCCCTGCGCCTCGAGGCCAAGCCGGCGGCGCGCTACTGCATCAACTGCGCGGCGAAACACTAATTTCGTGAGCAACCCCTGGGGCCCCGCCCCGCAGGGCCCGCAACGCCAGGGCCCCAGTCCGCGCACGGTGGCGTGGATCATCGCCGGCCTGGCCGTGGTGGTGGTGCTCGTGCGCACCCATCACATCAGCACCCTGTCGATCATGTTCATCGGGGCCCTGATCCCGTCGGTCATTCTCCACGAGGTGTCACACGGGGCGGTGGCCCAGGTCTTCGGGGACGACACGGCCAAACGGGCGGGACGGCTCACCCTCAACCCGATCAAGCACATCGACCCTTTCGGGACGATCATCCTTCCGGTTCTGTTGGCTCTGAGCGGGCATGGGGTCATCGGCTGGGCCAAGCCCGTGCCCGTGAACGTGTCGCAACTACGCGACGCCAGGAATACAGGCGTCCTCGTTTCTCTGGTAGGCCCAGCGGTCAACATCGCGCTGGCGATCATCCTGGGCATCGCCTACCGGCTGCTCTCGACACCTTACGAACGGCTCGGCTTGAAGTATCAGGTTCTGCTCGGACCGACATGGCTGGAGTTCATCTTCGTGGCCGGTCTCGTGAACATCTATCTCGCCGCCTTCAATCTCATCCCCTTGCCACCCCTCGACGGCTCGGCTGTGGTCGAACGACTCTTGCCGGCCCGGCTGCTCCCCGACTATTACCGAATCCGGCCTTACACCTTGATCCTGCCGCTTCTCCTGGTCGTGTTCTACCCCCAGGGTTTCGATCGGCTCTTCGGATGGGCCTTCGATGTCTTCGCCCGCCCGCTTGGGGGCTGACGCTCCACGCCCAGACGGACGTAGCGGCCAGATAGAGCGACACCGGTCGACCGGAATTAGCCGCGGTCGCGCCGTAGGTCGGGCAAGTCCTCGGGTTGCACGATGGCGAGACCGCCCTGACGCACGAGAGCGGCGGCTTGTCCGAGCGCAGCCTGCCTGTTCACCTCGCGCAATGCTCGGTTCACGGTTTCTCTGGCGTTTTCGTCCCGAGGACAGCCTGTGCTTGCCTCAATGCATCGACATCGAGGACCAGGGTCGTCCGCTGGACCTTCGTACTTTTTTCCCTCTCGGCCACACCGCCACTATCGCTGATCGACGTTCTCCGTGTGCCTGAATATCGTCCTCAGCCGGGGGGGAGCAGCCCGGCGGCGGCCATGGCCCTCTCCAGGGTGGCGGCGGCCACGGCATGAGCCTTGGCGGCGCCGTCGGCCAGGACCGAGACCACGTAGGCGGGATCGGACGTGAGCTCCTGGTAGCGCTGGCGCACGGGTGCCAGGAGCTCGACGAGGGCGGCGGAGAGATCGGCCTTGAGCGGGCCGTAGCTCGTGTAATCGACGGCCAGTTTGGCCGGGTTGTCGCCGGTGGCGGCGGCCAGGAGCTCGAGCAGGTTCGACACGCCGGGCTTGGAGCCCGGGTCGTAGCGCACGTCGGTCTCGGTGTCGGTGACGGCCTTGCGCACCTTGCGGTCGATCTCCTCCGGAGAGTCGAACACGAGAACGGTGCCGAGGGGCGACGAGACGGACTTCGACATCTTGCGGGTCGGATCCTGGAGGTCCATGACGCGGGCGCCCACGAGGGGCACGGCCGCCCGAGGCACCACGAAGGTGTCGCCGTAGTGGTGGTTGAAGCGGATGGCCAGATCGCGGGTGAGCTCGAGGTGCTGGCGTTGATCGTCACCGACGGGGACACTGTCGGCGTCGTAGAGGAGGATGTCGGCCGCCTGGAGCACCGGGTAGGTGAAGAGCCCGACGCGCACCGACTCCGAGTCCCGGCCCTTCTCCTTGAACTGGGTCATCCGGCCCAGCTCCCCGAAGGTGGCCGTGCACTCGAGCAGCCAGGCCAGGCGGGGATGCTCGGGCACGTGGCTCTGGACGAAGAGGGCGCACAGCTCGGGATCGAGGCCGACGGCCAGGAGGCCGGTGGCCGTGTCCAGGGTGCGGGTGGCCAGGAGCAACGGGTCGTAGTCCTGGGACAGGGCGTGGAGGTCGACCACGCAGTAGAAAGCGTCGTTCTCGCGCTGGTGGTCCACCCAGGGACGAAAGGCCCCCAGGTAGTTGCCGAGATGGACCTCGCCGCTCGGTTGCACCCCCGACAGGACCCTGGTCATGGGTCGTCATGGTACGGGACGACCCCGCCGGCACCGGCCATCGGGGGGCCGTTCCTGCTCAGCGCCCATGCACGGGGACCACCGGGGAAACCGGTAACGTCAGCCACGTGGTCGCGCTCGTCTCGACGCCTGCCTTCGAGGGACCTTGTGACGTCCTCCTGCAGCTGATCTCGGACCACAAGCTCGACATCTACGACATCCCGCTGGCCGACATCGTGGAAGGGTTCTTGGCCGAGCTGGCCGCCCTGGAGACGCTCGATCTGCAGGTCACGACCGAATTTCTGGTCATCGCCGCCGTGCTGGTGGAGCTCAAGTCCCGCAAGCTCCTGCCCGGTCCCGACGAGGTCGACGACGACGAGGAGCTCTCGGGCTTCGAAGAGCGCGACCGGCTGCTCGCCCGTCTGCTCGAGTTGCAGGCCTACGCGGCGGCGGCCGACGCCTTCTGCATCCTCATCGAACAGGCGGCGCGGTCGGTGCCGCGCCTGGCCGGACTGGACGAGGAGTTCCGGGAGCTGGCGCCCGATCTCCTGGCCGGGATCACCCCCGAGCGACTGGCCGCCGCCTTCCTCATCGGGTCCACCCCGCGACCGGAGTTCATCCTCGACCTGAGCCACGTCACCGTCGAAGCGGTCACGGTGTCGGAAGCAGTCGACGAGCTCGAACGCCGTCTCCCGGGAGCGGGCACGGTCAGCTTCCGGACGCTCACGGCCCACTGCGTGACACGGATGCAGGTCATCGTGCGCTTCCTCGCCCTGCTCGAACTGTGCAAGCGCGGCTGGATCGCCCTCGACCAGGGAGAGTTGTTCGGAGACCTGGCCATCACCTGGACCGCCCCGGCCCACGCCCTGTCGGTGGTGGGGGCGGGCGACGGGATCGAGGAGTACGACGGCTGATTCCCTATGGAGTATCGCCTGTCAAGGAGCGGTTGCGATGAGCTGCTTGACCCGAGGGTCCCGAGCCGACGACGATGCCGGTCGGGGAAGGTCGCCCCGTGTGCCTGCGCCTT
>Ga0182024_10002445_pt1 | contig 45975 bp, 27 predicted proteins | sample P32metaG_FD_120480 | JGI IMG/M metagenome (GOLD analysis project Ga0182024, IMG submission 120480) | Permafrost microbial communities from Stordalen Mire, Sweden - P3-2 metaG (Illumina Assembly) | ecosystem: Environmental > Terrestrial > Soil > Wetlands > Permafrost | place: Sweden: Stordalen... | reverse complement strand
CAATATGGGCAGCAGATGGCGCGTCCCGCGCACGGCGGACATCAGCGTTACCTGAAAGCTGCGCTCCCACTGCTCGTCGGTGATCTCCATAAATGGCCTGGGGTCAGCTTGCCCAATGTTGTTGAAGAGCACATCGAGGCCCTCCGGCAGCTTTCCCAGAAGCTCATCCAGACCGCTGGAGCAGCCTGCCGCGGAACTGAAGTCAGCTACGACGGAGAAGACATCGACGCCATGTGCGCGGGCCTCACCCGCGGTCTTCTCCAGTTGCCCAGCGTCGCAGTCAATGAGCGCCAGGTGCGCTCCTTCCTTGGCAAACGCAAGGGCAGTGGCACGGCCAATGCCGTTGGCCGCTCCGGTAATCAGGATTGTCTTGCCTTTCAGCCCTGTGTTCATACGCACCCAACATCTTGCGGGATTTTTCGTGAGTCGTCCAGCAGGTAGCTTCCGTAATCAGGCTTGTGCTCGCCAAAAATTCCGCGTCTGCTCCGAAGGATTCGTCTATACTGGTCGCGCCTTCTAGGAGCCGAGCTTCCATGCCGAGCTACACCGCTTGCGTCCAACTGTCCTCGTTTGTTCTTCTTCTTGCCCTTGGCGCATCTGGCCAAACTCCTCCGGCTGGGTCAGCCGCTCCTGCCGCCGGCGTCGCGCAAGAAACGCCTGCCCCGTCCTCCGGATCTACGCCCACTATCCGTACAAATGCCGAGCTAGTGGTAGTAGATGTCGTCGTGACAGACAGCGCGCACCGGCCGGTGCACGGGCTAAAGCCAGGCGACTTCGCCCTTACGGAAAATGGTGCGCCGCAGACGCTGAAACACTTCGAGGAGCATACCGCGCTCACCCCCGCCGACGCCACGAAGTTCCCCCCCATGCCCGCGCTCCCCCGCGGCGTCTTCACCAACTACACCCCTGCGCCTGCCAGTGGCGCCGTCGATCTCCTGCTGCTCGATACGCTCAACACACCGCGTACCGACCAGGCCTTCGCGCAGCAGCAGTTGCTTGCCTATCTGAAGTCCGTCCCGCCGGGAACGCGAATCGCGATCTTCGGTCTGGCCGAACATCTGTACATTCTGCAGGGATTCACCAGTGATCCCGAACTACTGCTCTCCGTCCTTGAGAAAGAGGGCGGCAAGAGTTCGCCACTGCTGGATGACCAGGTGGGCGGCGGCGGTATCCAGAACACCATAGCGGACGACATGGCAGAAGATCCGTACATAGGCGCGGATCTGGTCGCCACTTTGAGGCAGTTTGAGGCCGAGGATCAGAGCTTTCAGCTCCAGATGCGCATCAAGTACACACTGGACGCCTTCAGCCAGCTCGCGCGCTACCTGTCGAACATTCCCGGCCGCAAGAACCTGGTCTGGTTCTCCGGTTCGTTCCCCATCGACATTCTTCCCGATTCCAGCGGGACTCTGACAGATCCTTTCGCGGTGGCGGCGAACTATGAGGAGGAATTCCGCCAGACAGTGGACCTCCTCGGCCGCAGCCAGGTCGCCGTCTATCCGGTCGACGCGCGGGGCATTACAAACTCGCCAGTCTTCGACGTCACCACCAAGCGCGACTACGTCGGAAAGGGCGGCAAGGCCCGCCTGGTGCAGGACCAGAGCAAGTACATCACCGACACGAACAACGAACACACCACGATGAATGACATGGCAGATGCCACCGGCGGCCATGCCTTCGTGAATACCAACGACCTGACCCATGCTGTCGCGGAGGCCATCGACCAGGGCTCCAATTTCTACTCGCTCGCCTACGCTCCCAGCGATCCGATCCTTGACGGCAAGCTGCACAAGATCAAGGTGCAGAGCGATCGATCGGGAGTGACGCTGACCTACCGCCGCGGCTACTATGCCGACCCGCCGGCGAAGGTCATGACGAACGCAACTGTCTCGGGCAAGATGGCGACAGACCAGGCAGCACCCGCCAACAACGGTTCTTCGCCACGTGACAACCTGCGGTTGGCCATGATGCGAGGTGCGCCGACTCCATCCGACATCATGATCAGGGCCGCGGTTGCGCCCATGACACCAGCGTCCGAGCCGGAGGCAGAGCCCGCGCCGGATAACATTCCCACGCCGAACGCGCGCGGCCCGTGGCGGCGGTACAGCGTGAATTACCAGATCAATCCATCGGACATCGGCTTCTTCCGCGCTCCAGACGGCAAGATCCATGGGGACTTCGATCTCATCATCTTTGTCTATTCGGCCGATGGAACGCTGCTCAATACGCTCACCAAGGGCGCGCGGATCGTGGACACGCTGGACGACATCAAGCAGCAGGTACAGCAGGGTATCTTCAGCCACGAAGTGGTAAGCGTCCCGGCCAAGGGCGACTCGTTCCTGCGTATCGCCGTCCATGATCTGCATCGTGACCACTACGGAGCAGTCGAGGTGGCAACCTCGCAGGTGCAGAACTTGCCCACACAACCAGTGCCTGCCTCTCCCGCAGGAGTGAAGTAATCACAAAGCCGGAATGAACAAGGCCGGAGCGGTAGGCTTCGACGAGCCATTATCGCGCTATGAAACGTGGAATGCGAGCGGCTGTCCAGAACAGCTGAAAAAAACAGATGCCTAGCCAGAAGCAGCCCATCCGTTTTGAACCTGCAGGGTTTGAAATGGTCGGGGCGATTGGATTCGAACCAACGACCCCCTGCTCCCGAAGCAGGTGCGCTACCAGACTGCGCTACGCCCCGAACCTGTGTTGAGTGGATGCCAGTGTGCTGGATGCGATCTGCTCGCCTTGGGAGGGCGCTCCAGAACGCACAACCGACTCAAGAAGTTTAGCAGAGATTAGCGGGCCATGTGAGCGCCTGAGCATCACGTGGTCGAGTTCGGCCTGGCTGGCGGCGAGCTTAAGAACGTCGCGGCGATGCAAGATTCTCTTCATGCGCACCAGTGTGCGGCGGGGGGAGTCTTTTGCGCTTCGTTCCATTCCATCCAATAGACCTGCTCGATCCAATAGACTGTCTGCATGAAGCGTATGAAGACCGGCGCGGGCTTAGTGAAGAGCGCGACTGCGCCGCGGCGTAGCAAGCCGGCGGACGCCGGAGCGCGTGCGGACACCAGCACGGCAGCAGCGGGTATGGCCGTCGCAGAACCGGACGCACCGCTGGAGCCAGTGGAGTTCCGCTGGCGGCTGATGGCGTGGTACGGCGAGCAGGCACGCGTGCTGCCGTGGCGCGGCACGACGGACCCGTACCAAATCTGGGTGTCGGAGATCATGCTGCAGCAGACACGCGTGGCGGCGGTGATCGAGCACTACAACGAATTCCTGCGGCGGTTTCCCACGCTGGTCTCGCTGGCGCTGGCGGCAGAGGCCGACGTACTGGCGGCGTGGTCCGGGCTGGGCTACTACCGGCGCGCGCGCATGCTGCACAAGGCCGCGCAGTTCATCATGCTGGAGCGTGAGGGACGGTTACCCGCGAGCGCGGCGGAGCTGCGCACGCTGCCGGGAATCGGCGAGTACACCGCGGCGGCGATCGCCAGCATCGCGTTTGGAGAGGCCGTCGCAGTGGTGGATGGCAATGTGGAGCGCGTGGTGCTGCGCCTGACGGGACGGGCGAATGACGCGACCGCAGCGGCCCGGGGCTTTGTGCGTGAGCAGGCGCAGGCGCTGCTGCCGGAGGCTGCACCGCGCGAGGAGCACGCTGAGCCGGCAAAGACCTCGCGCACATTGAGCGAGGGCGGCTGGGACGCGAGCGAACGCATCGCGCTGGCAGCGAGCGCGCACCCCGCGGAGCGTGCCGGCGGCGAGGATGCAGTGCTGCGAGCTGAGAACAATCCGCCCGGAGACCACAACCAGGCGATGATGGAGCTGGGCGCGATGGTGTGCCTTCCGCGCGCGCCGCTATGCGCCGTGTGCCCGGTGTATGCGATGTGCCGCACGCGGGGCGAACACGCAACGCCTCCGCGTGGGCCGCAGCGCAGCCTGCCGGTGGCGTATCTGCTGGACCTGCGCAAGCGCGGCGCGGCGACAGAGGTGCTGCTGGAGCTGCGCGCCGCCGCTGCGTCGCTGATGCCGGTGATGTTTGAGCTGCCACCGCTGCCGCTGGAGGTGGTGGAGGGACGCGAGCCGGTGCTGCGCGTGCGCCACTCGATTACCAACACCAACTACTATGTGCAGGTGTTCGCGCCGCAGCGATTTGAGCCGGGCGAACCGGGGACAAAAGCGCGTGCGCAGGCGCATCCGCTGCGGCGGGCGATCGCGGGGGACAAGCGCGAGCTGCACTGGACGCGGACCTCGCGTCTGCCGGGGCTTCCCATCACCGGGCTAACGCGTAAGATCCTGCAGCGGCTGCAGGTGATGGAGAGCGCGCGGATGGCGCTGCTGGAATGAGCAGTGTCATCCGCCTGATTACGACCCGGCTTAGATTCGGGGGCCTCCATAATTGACCCCCCTCCCCCCGGTATCGAAAAAACGCATGATCTTGAAAGCGTGTGTCTTATAGCTATGATCATGAAAAGATTAGATCGCTGCCAGCTTATTGAAACTAAAAGAGTTAAGCCGAAAAAGAACCGAAAAGTATGGCTATGATCTTGAAAACAAGCGACATTCCGCGTTCTCGATCCATTGGCGGCAGCTTGGCGAAATAAAAAAAGCCCGGCGCGGAGCCGGGCCTTTCTTTTTCCTCACTACTTCTATTATACCAATCGGATGTCTAATGGGTTGAGTGAGTTAGGGCGGGTTGGGGCTTGACAAGGAAAAGCCAGGGACAGAAGCAGATTCCCGCGCAGGGCGGGGGAATGACGACCAATAAGAAGCTACTTGAGATCCAGAAATTGCTGGAGGTTGGCGGCGGCGCTGGCCACGGCGCGCGCCAGCGAGAGCTTGGCGAGATTGTGGGCGAAGACCGAGTTGATCTGGTCGAGCTGGGCGGAGGTGAGCGACTCCTGCGCCTGCACCACCTCGACGTTGTCGGTGACACCGGCGTCGAAGCGCTGGCGGGTGAGGGTGAGGGTCTCCGTAGCGACGGCGACGTTGCGCTGGGCGAGCGTAACCTGGCTCGTGGCGGCCTGCAGGTCGAGGAAGGCATTGCGCACGTCGGCTTCGACCTGGGCGCGCAGGTCGGCGAGCTCGGCCTGGCGCTGGGAGAGCGCGGCCTCGGCCTGATGAATGTCGCCCTCGGTGCGGCCGCCCTGCCAGACCGGAATGCTGAGCGTGGCGGCGGCGGAGTAGGTGGCGTTGAGCTGCGCCGGATTGGTGCCGATGGCGCCGTAGTTGCCATTGACGGAGAGAGAGGGGATGCGCTCATCGCGCGCGGCGGCGAGGGTGCGCTGGGCGGCGCGGACCTGTGCCTCGGCGGCCTGCAGGTCGGCGCGGCTGGCGAGCGCCTGATGGATGGCGTCGTCGAGCGTGAGCGTGGGCGCGGCGGCAAAGGGAACATCGTCGGCGAGGTCGTAGTTGTTGTTGGGAGGAAGGCCAATAAGGCGCGCGAGCGCAATCTTCTGCTTGGCGAGCTCAGTCTCAAGCGAGATGACGCGCTGCTGCTGGGTCATCTGCTCCACATCGCTGTGGTCGACGTCGATCTGCGCGGAGAGGCCGACGTCGCGCTTTTGCTGCGTCTGGTTGAGCAGCGCGGTTGCGGTGTCCAACTGCGCGTGGGCGGCAGTGACGCGCTGACGAGTGGCGATGATCTGGAGATAAGTTCCGCTGACGGCGAGCACGACGGCGTCGCGGGCATCGCGCGCGGAGAGCTGCGCGGCGTGGGTGGCTTCGCGCGTAGAGCGGTAGTTGTTCCACGCGGTGGGATCGAAGATGGACTGCGAGACGCTGCCGCGGAGGTCGATGTTGTTGAACGGGCCGATGAGCGTGGGGAAGCTGTAGCCGGCGATGGGAATGTGGATGCGCACGCCCTCGGCGGCGAGCGAGACCTGCTGGAGGGTCTCGGCGAGATAGCCGCTGATGTTAGGCAAGAGAGCGCTGCGGGCGATCTGGGACTGGCCCTGCGCCTGGCGGACGGAGTTGGACTGGCCGATGCCGCCGAGGTTGTAGGTGAGGCCGCGCTGGATGGCGTCGCGCAGAGTGAGCGAGCCGGAGAAGGCGGCGGCGGACGCATTGGGCGCGGAACCAGAGTACGGGCCAGAGACATTGACGGTGGGATTGATGGTATTGATGCTGTCCGTGGTGCCGGCGATGGGCGCTTCAACGGCGGTGACAGAGCCGCTCTGCGGGCTGCGGCCGGAGTTGGCGAGCGGCGCGGCGACGGCGTGCGAGCCGCCGGAGGGCGATGGGCCCTGGGCAATCGCGCGCAATGTATGCGCGACGACAGAGGCGCAGAGCAGAAGCACGGCGCGAATTTTGGCGGAAGAGCGTTTCTCGTAAGGCATGGGTTCGTGTCCTTAGCTGAGTTGCTTGCGGAATCGCCAGATGCTGAGCGAGACCAGAGCGAGAGTGAAGAGAAGCAGAGCGAGGAAGTTGGGCCAGACATCGACGAAGCCGCTGCCTTTGAGCATGCTGCCGCGGACGATGGTGGCGAAGTGGTGGACCGGGTTGAACACGGTGAGCGGCTGCAGCCATTTGGGCATGGCCTCGACCGGGTTGAGCGCTCCGGAGAGCGAGGAGAGCGGCGGATTGACGAAGAAGCTGGTGAGCTGCGCCTGCTGGGCGGACTTGCTGAAGGTCGCGATGACAGTGCCGAGCGAGATGCCCGACAGAATGCAGAGCAGGCCGGCGAGCAGAAGAAGCAGGAAGCCTCCGTGGAATGGGACATGGAAGACGAAGCGGATAATGGCGATGGCGAAGAGCATCATGCACGAGAGCAGGAAGAAGAGCGGCGCGATCTTGGCGACGATAATCTCCGTGGTGCTGGCGGGCGACATGAGAAGCTGCTCGATGGTGCCGGCCTCGCGCTCGCGCACCATGGCGGCGGAGGAGACCAGCGAGCTGTTGAGGATCAGCAACAGGCCGAGTACGCCGGTGACGATGAACCAGGAATCGACCAGGCCAGGGTTGAAGAGGTACGCGGGCATGAGCTGGACCTGGCCGCGGAGTGCGAGGTCGGGCGCGTTGGACGCATGGACCTGCACGTGGATTCCCTGGCTCTCCAGCCCGGCGTTGTAGCTCTGCAGAACGCCCTCGGCGTAGCCACGGCTGATGGTGGCGGTGTTGGCGTTGGTGGCGTTGAGCAGGAACTGCACGGTGGTGGGGCGATGGCGGGCGAGATCGCGCGCGTAGTCGTAGGGAACGACGACACCGGCGTCGGCGCTGCCCTGGCTGACGGCATCGCCCAACTGATTGACTGAGGAATAGTAGCCGGCGAGCAGGAAGCTGCGGCTCTCGGTAAGGGTGGAGATGAGCTCGCGGGACTCGGGCGTGCGGGAGTCGTCGACCACGGCGAGGCGGACGTTGGCGACGTTGGCGCTGAGCGCGAAACCGAAGAGCGTGAGCTGCAGCACGGGCGGAAGGATGAGCGAAATCTGCAGGCGGCGATCGCGGCGGATCTGGCCGAACTCCTTGCGCACAAGCGCGACCATGCGGTCGCTGAAGAGGCGCTGGAAGGGGTTGCGCATTACGCCTTCACCTGCATCTTCCGCATGCCGCGCCAGGCGAGCGAGTAGAAGACGAAGCCGATGGCCGCGATGTACAGCACCTTGTACCAGACGGCGGGCCAGCCGCCGCCCTGCAGCAGCGCGTCGCGCACGACCTCAATGTAGTAGCGGCCCCAGACGAGGTTGGAGACCCAGCGAATGCTGGCGGGAATGTTCTGGATGGGAAAGATGAGGCCGGATAGGAGAAAGACGAGCAGGAAGCCACCGAGGGCGACAGCCTGCAGCGCGGCGGCCTGGCTGGGCACGCGCGCGCCGACCATGGTCCCGAAGGACGCGACGCAGAAGGTGTAGAAAAACGTGGCAACGAGAAAGGGAGTGGGATCGCCGGCGAAGGCGAGGCCGAAGTACGTGAAGAGCAGCGTGGACATGATGGCCGCCTCGCCGAGGGCGACGGCCATGAAGGCGAGCACCTTGCCGAGGAGGAACTCATGCGCGGAGATAGAGGAGACGTAGACCTGCAGGATGGTCTTCTGCTCGGACTCCTTGGCCATGGCGAGCGCGGCGAGCAGCGGCGGGAACATCGAGATGCCGAGGACGAAGATTCCCGGGCCGTAGAACTTTTTGGACGAGAGGCCGGGGTTGAACCAGAGGCGGACGGCGGCCTGCACCGGCGCGGCCTGCACGGCGGTGGCGTGCTGCTGGTTGAACGCAGTAACGATCTCACTGGCGTAGCCGGAGATGAGCTTAGCGGTGTTGGCGTCGGAGCCGTCGACGAGCAGCTGCACCGGCGAAGCGAAGCCGCGGGCGAGGTCGCGGCCGAAGTGCGGCGGGATGATGAGCACAGCGCGCGCGGCGTTGGCAGAGAGTGCGGCCTCGGCGGATTTATTGACCGGCCACGCGACGATGTGGAGCGAGATGGAGGCGCGGAAGGCGTCGATGAGTTGGTTCGAGGCGGATGATCCGTCGAAGTCCTGCACCGCGATGGGCAGCTCGTTGACGGTGAGCGAGAGACCTGCGCTGAGCAGGATGAGCATGACCACGGGAAGAACGAGCGCGAGGGCAAGGGTGCGCCAGTCGCGGACGATCTGGGTAAGCTCCTTGCGCGCCTGCGCGAAGATGCGCCTCATGCGTCGTCTCCTTTGCGTGCGGAGGAGTCCGAGGGATCGTTGAGGCGCGAGGTTTCGACGATGGAGATGAAGACGTCTTCGAGGGAGAAGCGGTCCTCACGTGCGCTGAGGACGTGGATGCCGGCGGATGCGAGCTGCTGCGTGGTCTCGCGGATGGCGGTGTCGGGGGGCTGCTCGGTGATGAGGTGCAGGGAGCGGCCGAAGAGCGAGACGCGCCAGCTGTCGGTGGAGGACTTCAGGAGATCGGCGGCGCGCTGCGGCTGGTCGACAGTGAATGTGACGAGATGGCCGGGCTGGCGGGACTTGATCTCCGACGGCGCGCCCTCGGCCACCAGCTCGCCGGCCACCATCATGCCGAGGCGATTGCACTGCTCGGCCTCTTCGAGGTAATGCGTGGTGACGAGGATCGCGGTGCCGGTGTCGGCAAGGCGGTTGATCATGGTCCAAAAGGCGCGGCGCGCCAGCGGATCGACGCCCGAGGTGGGCTCGTCGAGAAAGAGGATGTCGGGCTCATGCATGATGGCCGCGCCGAAGGCCACGCGCTGCTTCCAGCCGCCGGGCAGGCTGCCAGTGATCTGCTGCTCGCGTCCGTTGAGGCCAGAGAATGCGAGCACCCAGCGAATCTTCTCCTCGGTCTCTGCCTCGGGCACGCCGTAGACGCCGGCGAAGAAGCGCAGGTTTTCCAGGATCGAGAGATCGTCGTAGAGGGAGAACTTCTGCGACATATAGCCGATGCGTTTGCGCACCGCCTCCGAGCGCAGGTTGCCGCGCACACCCGCGAGCTGCATGGTTCCGCTGGAGGGTTCGAGCAATCCGCACAACATGCGGATGGTGGTGGTCTTGCCTGCGCCATTGTCGCCGAGCAGGCCGTAGACTTCGCCGTTGCGGATCCGCAGGCTGACGTTGCGCACAGCGGTGAAGTCGCCGAACTGCCGGGTGAGGTTCGACGCGCCGATGGCGATCTGGCCGCGCTTGTCGCTGTGGTCATGGCGCGCGGGAAACTCGATACTGCCAGCGCTCTGGGCTGACTCTCCCGACGCGCGCAATCTTGCGACAAAGATGTTCTCCAGCGTCGGATCGTCCACGCGCATCGCGTCGATGGTGAGCCCAGCGCGCTGAAGTTCGGCGGAGACTTCAGTTTGGGCGCGCGCAGGATCGCGGACAAGAAGGTCGAGGCGGTCGCCGAAGCGCTGGACGTCAATAATTTCCGGGATGATTCCCGGCGCAGTTCCGGACTGCATCGCGCCGGACTGCTGGGCGAGGATGCTCTCCGCCTTGCGCAGGTCGGAGGTGCGCAGCTCGATGCGCTTGGCACCGAGGCTTGCGGAGAGCTCGGCGGAGGAGCCGATCTGCAAAATTTCGCCCTGATGCATGAAGGCGATGCGATGGCAGCGCTCGGCCTCATCGAGATACGGCGTGGCGATGAGGATGGTGAGGCCGTCGGCGGAGAGGTGCGCCAGGACGTCCCAGAACTCGCGGCGCGAAACCGGATCGACGCCCGTGGTCGGCTCGTCCAGCAGCAGGATGCGCGGCTGCGGAACAAGCGCGCACACCAGCGAGAGCTTCTGCTTCATGCCGCCGGAGAGCTTGCCGGCGAGACGATCCGTGAAGCGGTCCATGGAAAACATGCGCAGGTAGCGCGCGCCGCGCTCGGCGATGTCACGCGGAGGGATGCGGCGCAGATCGCCGGAGTAACGGATGTTTTCCTCAACGGTGAGGTCGGGGTAGAGCGAGAAGGACTGTGTAAGGTAGCCGGTCTGCGAACGCATCTCGCGCGCCGGGCGTCCGAAGATGCGCGCATCGCCAGAGGTCGCCTCCATTACGCCGGCGAGGATCTGGAAGGTGGTGGTCTTGCCTGCGCCATCGGGGCCGATGAGGCCGAAGATCTCGCGCTCGTGGACTTCGAGGTTGATGCCGCGCACGGCCTCGAGCGTGCCGTAACGTTTGACCAGATCGCGCACCTCGATTGCAGGGCGCTCCGCAGGAGCGGCGATTCCCTGCTCTGCCATGGCATCGCGGGTTGGAGGGGCAGCGATCACTTGTGCGACTCTTTCGGCCACGCGTCGCCCTGGACCAGCACTTCGCCGTCCGCGGGCATACCGGGCTTGGCGAAGCCGACGCCGCCCTTCAACTGCAGCTTGATGCCGACGACCTGTGTCACACGGTCGCTCTGGAAGTAAGTGTTCTCCGGGGTGAATGTGGCCTCGGGGTCGATGCGTGAGACGTACGCGTCGACCGGCTGCTTCGGGTTGGAGTCGAGATAGACATGCGCGGGCTGGCCAGCCTTGATTTCGCCGATCTGGCCCTCGGGCACGAAGCCGCGCAGATAGACCTTGCTGAGGTCGAGCAGCGTCACAATGGCCGTGCCTGCAGTAACGACTTCGCCGGGCTCGGCTGCGCGCGTGATGACGGTGCCGGAGAACGGCGCGCGGATGGTGAGGTCGTTGCGATTGTCCTCGGCCTCGGCCAGCTCCGCGTTGGCCTGCTGCGTCTGAGCGATAGCGCTGGCGGATTCCGCCTGCTGTTCTGCGATCTGGCGGCGCGCGCCGGTGACCTGCGACTCGCGAATGCTGGGGTTGGAGAGGTTGCCCTGCGCGGTGGTGAGCGCGGCCTGCGCGGCATCCACGCGGCGCTGCGCGGCGGCGACCGCGGCTGCTGTTTGGTCGGCAGTGGCTTCGGCCTGAAGGCCCTGCTGCTGAGAGACGGCGCCGGATTTGGCGAGGCGTGCGTAGGCGTCTTTGTTGAAGGCGGCAATCTTATATGCGGCCTGCTGCTGGGCGAGGTCAGACTGCGCGGCGGCGAGATCGGCCTCGGCCTGTTTCACGCGGCCGGCGGTGTCCAGCTTCGCCTGGCCGACTTGTAACTGATTCTGATCCAATTGCTGCTGCAGCACTGCGATCTGCTCGCGCGCAGCGTCGCCCTTGGCCTCAGCCTCGGTGAGAGCGGCCCGCGCCTGGTCCTCGCGCGCGCGCACCTGTGCATCATCCAGCACGGCGATGATGTCGCCGGCGTTGACCATGTCGCCCTCGCGCACGCGAACCTCAAGGATGCGGCCGGTGGTTTTGGCCGCAACCGCGGAATCGTCGCCTTCGATGCGGCCGCTGAGCGCGACTACGTTGGCGGGAACGACCGGTGCGGCGAAGAAAAATCTCCAGACGAGGAAGATCGCAGCGGCCAATACGAGTACCGCAAGCACGATGAGGAGGGGCCGGCGCCGATGCGGCGTGGCGGTCTCTTCGTCGCGTGGCGGATCGGGAGCGGGCGGGTTGGGTTGATTGGTCTGCGCGGTCTGCTGCGGTTGGGTGAGCGAGAGAGATTCGGTCATCGAGTGGTCCTCGGTCTTGCCGTGCGGGGTCGTGATTTGGAACTGGGGCCGGTGCTATTGGCGCCGCGCGCAGGTTTCCTTGCGCTGCGCATTGGTGCATTCGCACGGAAGCTGCGGATATAGGAGAGCGAGAAGTCGCCGATGTGCTCGGCGATGCGCTCCACCTGCGCGGGCGTCATCTTCAGCTCCGGCCAGACGCCGGCCAGCAGCGGCGCGGCGAAGACGTAGACCAGGATCTGGCCCACGACGCTGATGGCGCAGAGGCGCGTTTTGTCGTCGTCCGGCGCAAGGCCCAGCATTCCGCCTATGAGGTCAAGCAGGCGGGTGAAGAGGGGCCGGCCGACCTTGTCGATGATCTGGCGTAGCGCGGGGGTGGGCTCCGCCATCTCGTGCATCAGGATGCGGAAGTGCCAGTCGGGCAAGTCGCGACGGTTGAGGCTCCCGAGGCGAGCGCGAATAACCGCGCGCAGAATCTCTTCAGGCGGCGCGTCCCGATCGAGCGCGCTGCGGATGGCCTCCACCTGCGCGGCCTTTGCCGAGTGCAGCACAACCTGGGTGTAGAGGCCGAGCTTGTCGCCGAAGTGATAGTGGACGGCGGCGACGTTTTCTTTCGCAGCGGCGGAGATCTCGCGGATGGTGGCCGCGCGATAGCCGCGGTCGGCGAAGATGGGCCCGGCAACTTCGAGCAGCCTCTCCCGTGTGGGGCCGGAGACAGAGGGGCGGCGGTTGCGGACGGGGGTACGGCGCGATCTGGGTTTGGCTGGCATGGTTCCGGTCTATTCAAACCTGTGTTTGAATATAGCACGGGAACATGCGCGGGCCTCCAGTCGCGCGAAAATTCACACGGCGGGAAAATCATGCCTGTGTCAGAGGCGAGGGGTAGCAGGTATGCGGGATTCAGGCGAGCGCGAGGCGATACGAAGGACCTATCGGGGGAACCGAGGCTCGCTGGTGCTATTGAAGTGATAGGCCAGGCCGATGGTCACTACGCTGGGGTGCAGCGTGCCCAGAGGAAATTGCATCCAGTTCTGCAACTCATAGTCGCCGCGCAGATTCAGCCAGCGCGTGAGCCGCACATCCACTCCCCCGCCGTACGTGTACATGTTATAGGCGACGGTGGCGACGCTGTCGTGGAAGTTGTAGACTCCGCGACCGAACATGATCTTGGCGTAGGGCGTGAGGCGACCGCGGGTGAGGAAGATGCGCGGGCCGATCTCATAGGTGCGCTCGTAGACAGTGGAGTCGGACGTGGAGTGGCTGTTGCGGAAGTCAAACTCGCCTCCCCAGTGGTTCCGCCAGTCGAAGGTGGTGTAGCCAGCCTCGCCGATCAGACGAATGGGGGTGAAGTTGTAGCCGGAGTGGGCGAGGACGAAGCCGCCGCCGACCTGCAGGTCGCCAATGCGGCTGGCGGTGGGCAGCGACTGGGCGTACCCCGTGCAGCAGACGATGCCGAGAAGCAGCAAGATCGCCGACAGCAGGCTGCCGCGCAGCCGGCGAACCGGAATGCAGGGCGCAGCACCGGGCGTGTTGGCGCGATGCGGGAGGGATTCTCCTTGCTCTCCCTGAGGCAACCCTCCGCTTATCGTCTGGATGCTTCCGCCGGTACACCCGATGATCCCGCCTGGCATTGACATCATCTCTTTGGACGGCTCCCGGGCTCCGTCGATTACATGGCTGCGACAGACTATCATCGCGGACGCGGGAACGTCTGCGCGAAAGGGCGCGCCACGGGATGTAAGGGATTGCAACTTCGGTGTTACTGCGGTGATCCAAGACGCCATGGGGGCTGCTGGCTCTAAGAGAGCTGGAGCCAAAATAAAGCGGCCCGGCACCGGCTCGCTATGTAAACTGTTGCTCATCGTTACAGGTCTCATGTATCACTGGGCTGGCACAACTATGGGTCGCTTCTCTGCTGCTCTTTCCATCGCTTTGGTCCTGTCGATCGGCAGCTTCGGCCCCGCTGCGGCGCGCGCGCAGAGCTGCAACAACCTGCAATGCGAGCAGGTGACATCGTGCCCGGCTGGGACGACGACCTCGATCACGGGGACAGTCTACGCACCCAACGGCACCGATCCGCTGCCCAATGTCACGGTCTATATTCCCAATGCCCCGGTCGCCGCGTTTACGCCGGGAGTCAGCTGTCCCGTTGTGGGAGCGCCTCCCTCGGGGTCGCCGCTGGTGGGCACGGTCACCAATGTGCAGGGATACTTTGAGCTGGACAACGTGCCAGTGGGCGCGAACATCCCGCTGGTGATCGTCTCCGGACGCTGGCGGCGGCAGATTGTTGTCCCGGCCACGACCGCCTGCACCGCGACTGCGCTGGACCCGACGGCAGCAGTGATGCCGCAGAACCAGAGCCAGGGCGACATTCCCAGGATCGCCATTGCCACCGGCGCAGTGGATCAGGTGGAGTGCGTGCTGCGCAAGGTGGGCATCAGCGATTCCGAGTTCACGGACCCGACCGGCACGGGGCGCATTAACTTCTTTACCGGCAGCGGCGGGCCCGGCGCGACGATCTCCTCGCAGACGCCGACCCAGGCATCGCTGATGGAGAATGCTTCGACGCTGGACAACTACGATGTGCTGATGCTTCCCTGCCAAGGGACGCCAAATAATAATGTGGTTGGAGGTGCGCTGGGCACAGAGGAACTAGCAAACTTCGTGAACTATGCGAACGCCGGCGGACGCGTCTACTCCAGCCACTACAGCTATGCGTGGATGGTCAATAACCCGCCGTTCAACACGGTGGTGAACTGGACGACCTCTGCGGAGACGGACCCGCCAAACGGCATTGCGACGGTCAATATGGGCTTCACCGCGGGGCAGACACTCTCGAACTGGCTGCAGGATGTAGGAGCATCGACCACGCCAGGGCAGATCGCCGTAAACACGCTGCGGGTTGACTTCAATGGCGTCAACCCGCCCACGCAGTCGTGGCTGACGCTGGATATCACAGGCAACCCGGTGATGCAGTTCGTCTTCAATACGCCGATCGCGCCGGCGGGACAGACCATCAACCAGTGCGGGCGCGTGCTCTACAACGAGTACCACGTGGAGGGCGGCACCAGCTCGCCGGCCGACACCTTCCCGAACGAGTGCAGTCCCAGCGCGACGATGACGCCGCAGGAGAAGCTGCTCGAATACATGCTCTTCGAGCTGACCGACGAGGGCGGCCAGCCCTCCTTGGCGCCTCTCACGCAGAGCTTCGGCTCGCAGGCGATCGGCTTCACCAGCCCGGTGGAGACCTTTACGTGGACCAACAACTCCAGCTTTCCCTCGCAGGTCACTTCTGCGACCGCGGGCGGTGACTATAAAGTGGTATCCGACAACTGCTCCGCGGTGGCCCCGGGCACAAGCTGCCAGATCGGAGTGACCTTTACGCCGAGCGCGCTTGGGCCGGAGACGGGGACGCTAACCGTGGTCTCCGCAGGCAACTCGCTTACCGCATCGCTGACCGGAACAGGCACGCCGGGCTTCTCGCTTTCCGCTTCGGCGATGACCTTCGGCAGCCTGGATGTGGGCGCTTCCACCAAGCAGACACTCACACTCACCAGCCTGGCCACCGGGCCGCTGCCGGTGCCCGTGTTTACGACCACGGGCGAGTACGCGGTGAGCACCGCGGCCTGCGGCGGCACGCTGGCTGCAATGGCCAGCTGCGCGGTAACGGTGACCTTCCTGCCAACCACGACGGGACAGCAGAACGGCACGGTGGGCGTCAATTCCAGCAGCCTGCTCTATAACGGACTGAACGCTTCGCTCAGCGGCAACGGCATCGACTTCACCATCGCGCTGAGCCCCGCCTCCGGGTCGGTGGTGGCGGGCGACACATCCAGCAGCATCGCGACCCTGACGCCGCTGGCAGGCTTCGCCGCGCCGCTTTCCATTACATGCACGGTAGCGGGGGCGACGGCATCGAATTGCGGGTTGAGCGCGTCCTCGCTGACGCCGGGTTCGGGGCCGGCGTGCATCCCGGCTTCGTCGTCCTCGTGCGTCACGATCAGCATGAACACGACCTCGCAGTACACGGTAGTCGGCTACGGCGGGCTTGGCGGGCAACGGTATATGTGGCTGATCGCAGTCGCGACCGGTTGGCTATTGTGGCTTGCGCGCAGGGGGGCGGGGATTCGCGCTGGGACTCTAGTCCTGATGCTGGCGCTCGCGGCTGCGGTGGGGCTCTCCATCTCCGGCTGCTCCAGCAAGCTGCCGGCGCAGAACGCGGTCTACACCGGACCGGGCAGCTATGTGGTGACGGTGAAGGCGACCGACGGCTTCCTGGTGCATTCCGCGACGTACAGCCTGACGGTGTCGGCGAAATAAGGCAGCGCGATTAAGGCGGATCCGAAGAAGTAGCCTATGCGTTGCGGCACATTGTCTGTTCTCGTATTCGCAGCGCGGCATTACGGACGCGCAGCCGATTCTCCGTAATAGAATCCGCCATTCGCGCAAGGACAGCATCGTGGACATGCTGCGGCGCGGAGCCCGGCAGTCCAGCGCCGAATGGAGGGTCAGGAGCGTATTCCAGCAGCAACTGAACCTGCTGCGCGACGTCCGTCCCGCACAATTCGCCGATGAGTGTTAGCGCGAGATCAATTCCTGCGGTAACTCCGCCTCCAGTGATTATGTTGCCGTCGCGTACAACACGGCCTTCATCGGGAATCGCGCCGAAATAGGGCAGCATGTCCCGCCACGCCCAATGGCAGCAGGCCCGACGGCCCTCCAGCAGGCCGGCTGCTCCCAGGATCAGAGAGCCAGTACATACAGACGTCAGATATTTCGCTGTTCGAGCGAGACGGAGAATGGCGGAAAGGAACCTGGTGTCTTCCATGGCTTCTACGCATCCCACGCCCCCGGGTATGCAGAGCACGTCGCATCGCTCGACAAGTGCGAGATCGGCGAGGTTACTGAACGTCAGGCCGTAGGACTCGATTGGCGAGGCCCCCATCGACGCGACAACCACCTCTATACCGGGAGTTCTGGAGAGGAACTGGTGCGGTCCCGTGAAGTCGAGGTGCGTGACGCCCTTATAGACCGGAATCAGAACACTTGTCATTCCGCGTTCTCCTGGCCATGAGAATAGGCGTCGCGTGTGAAGCGCCTCATCTCATCGTAATGGTCTGCAGCTGGGCAAGCGCGGGTCGGGCTACTTCAGCACCTCAATAGCTGCCGCGCCCAGGCCGAACCCTTCGAGAATCGTGGACACATCGGAGAGGTTGCGCAGGAATGCGGACTTCTGGATGATAGGCGGCACGACGATGGTGTCTCCCGGATAGAGGACAACGTCGTCGAAGTCGCGGTTGGCGAACAGCGCGTGTTCGGCGAAGCTGCCATACTGCCGGCTGACGACGGAGCCGTCGGCGCGCAGCACGAACTCGCGGCTGCGGTCACCGATGCGGTCCGGGCCGCCAGCCAGATTCAGATAGTCCTTCACCCGCTTGGCCTTCACGTAAAGGAACGCGTTGGCATTGTAGACCTGGCCCTCGACGGCGACGGTGGCCGGGACGCGGGGCACCACGAAGCGGTCGCCATCCTGCAGCTCGATGTCGGGCAGCGCGTCGATGCCCGCCGCATCCGGCTTGAGCGGCAGCACGATGCGACCGTTGGGCTGGGCCTGGCGCAGCCGGGTCACGGCGGAGCGCGCCTCTGCCGCGGAGGCTGCTGAAGCCGCGGCATCCCGGTCGGTCAGCGCGGACGATGCGTTCACCGTGCTGGTGGCTGAGATCTGCGACTCCAACTCGTCGGCAAACTCCTGCAGGCGCTGCTGCTGCAGGCGGCGGACGGAATCGCGGGTAAACTCCGAGGCAAAGAGGTCGGCATTGGGGGTTAGGCCGCCGGCGCGCGCCACCAGGCCGCGCAGCGTCTCGCCGGGCAACACGCTGTAGCCGCCCGCGCCGGCAAACTCGCCCTCCAGCTTGACGAATTTCGTCTGCTGCGCGCTGGGCACGCGGATGTCGGCCTTGGAGAAGATGGTCACCACATCCCCGGCCTGCAGGGTCAGGTCCTGCGACGGGTCCTTGTTGAGGACCGCCTTGCCCAGGTTGAACGGCAGCAGAGAGGTCGTCAGATCCGTTGCGCTCTGCCGCTCCACCACCGCGTACTCCCAGTCGATGTCGGGTGCGTTGAGCACCACGTCATTCTTCGCGCTGAAGGTGGTGCTGGAAGCTGTGAGCGCGGAGCTGACCGAGTTGCCGCCGCCGCTGGCGCCGGCCGCGCCGCCGCGCTGGGTGCCCTGTTCATCAGCCGGCGTGTTCGTCTGCCCCGTACGGAGTCCCAGCGAACCTTCGGCAGTCGTAGGTGTAGGTTCGAATGCAGGTGCGGCGGGGGCGCCTTGTCCCAACTGGATTAGCCGCCGGTAGTAGTCGCGCGTCACCAGCGCGTCGCGGCTGGGGATCAGGTCGGAGACGCGCATTCCATCATGCCAGGCGTACCGGCCGGGGTTCGCCACGTTGCCGCGAAGGGTGACGGCATCCTTGAAGCGACCGAGGATGGAGTCCACCGTGACGATGTCGCCGTTCTGCACCGTGGCCGAGCCCGGCGAGGCGAGGTCGACCTCGATCATGCTGCGTTCGGTGTGGTTGTAGAGCCGCTCCACGCGGAGGCGCGAGCCGGCTGCCGTGTTGGTGAGTCCGCCGGCCAGAGTGAGGGCCTGGCTGAAGCTGGTCTCGTCGCGCAGTTCGTAGATGGCCGGCGTGTTCACGCTGCCGGTGACCGCGACCTGCGGCCCGACATCGGGGATAAAGATGACATCGCCCGGCTCCAGCCGCACGTCTTTGGACTTGTCGCCATGCAGCAGGAGGTCGTAGAGGTCGAAGTGGGTGACGGTTGCGCCGCCGCGGCGCACCTGGATGTCGCGAAGGCTGCCCTGGGGCAGCGGGCCACCGGAGGCAAAGAGCGCGTTCAGCAGCGTGCTCAGCGAGCCGATGGTAAAGCTTCCCGGCTTCAGCGCCCGGCCGACCACGAACACCTGAATGGAGCGCAACTGGCCGAGGTTCACGTTCAGGTCGAAGTTGCGATAGACGCGTCCCAGTTGCGACTTCAGGAAGTCGGTCAACTGAGAGAATTGCAGGCCGGCCACATGGATCGCGCCCACCTCCGGCAGCGAAATGGAGCCGGTGCGGTCCACAATGAAGGAGCCGTGCTGGTTGACTTGGCCCCAGATCTGCAGCCGCAGCTCGTCGCCGGGACCGATCACGTAGTCCGGGGTGACCGGGATGTTGTCCACCGGCGCAAAGGTCGAGGGCGCGGTCGAGAACATCGAGGCGCCGAAGATGGGCAGCATGCGGCCGACGCTGGTTGCCACGATCTGCTGGAACTCAGTGGGCGGAGGAGGAGGAGAAAAATAAGCATTCGGCGCTGTCCTTGTGCGCTCGTCGTTTGTACGCTCCTCGTTCTGCAGGCCGTTCTGTATGCCGTTCTGTGCGCCGTTTTGTGCGCCGTTTTGCAGGCCGTTCTGGGTGCGGTCCTGGGTGCGCTGGGGCGATATATCCGTGTCGCGATCTACGGCGGAAGGAGGAGGAGCGTACTGCGCCGGAGCGGCTCCGTTCTGCGCAGCGCCGCCGGATTGCTGCGATTCCGTGGGCTGGCCGTCGGTCTGGTCGTTGGGCGGGGCATACTGCGCGTGCATTGTGCCGACGCCAAGGGTTGCGAGGCAGAACGCCCAGAGGAGAAGCCGGCCAAAGCAGCGAGACGGCCGCTGGGCTGGTCGCCGAATAGAGCGCGGCGTCGATTGCCAGGCTGATTCCGATTCCTTAGCCGGGCGGTAAGAAGAGCTGCTCAATAGATCCACGAAATCTCGATCCTGTCTTATTGAAACATGCACGTTGAAACCTGAACGCACGGCGCAAGGCAGAGATGCGGCGCAGTCGATCCGGGCCGCGAGTTGCCGCGCGCTGCGGTATCAGTTTACCTGAGAAGGGATTCCGGGCCGTGCAATTCCGGACCGCGGAAGGGTCAACGCGCCGATGGATGACCACACCGGGAGAGACTTACACGGCAAGTCTGCGACAACGCCTACGATGGCAGCTTCGCGTCGACGATCTCCAGCGCCTGTTCGATGATGTCCAGTCCACTCGAAAGCTCCTGCTCATGGATGATGAGCGGCGGGCAGACCCAGAGCATGTTGAAGCGGCTGAAGGCGTAGAGATAGTTCTGCTTCAGGTGGGCGGAGAGCGCGGCCATCTCCGGGCTGGTGCCGTTGAACGGCGCCAGCGGCTCGCGCGTGGCCTTGTCCTTCACCAGCTCGATCACGCTGAAGAGGCCGATGGAGCGCACGTCTCCGACGCAGGCGAAGCGCTGCTTGATGCCGCGCAGGCGTTCGGCCAGGAACGCACCCTGAGCGCGAACATTGTCGAAGACTGCCTCCTCCTCATAGATGGCGAGGTTGGCGACGGCCGCGGCGCAGCTGACGGGATGGCCGGAATAAGTTAATCCGCCCGACAGCATGTGGGTCTCAAAGAAGCGCGCGATGGGTGCGGAGACGATGACCGCGCCCAGCGGCATGTATCCGCTGGTAAGCCCCTTGGCCGCGGTAACGATGTCCGGCAGGATGCCGTAGTGCTGCGTGGCCAGCCAGGCGCCGGTGCGCCCAAAGCCGCTCATCACCTCATCGGTGATCAGGACGATGCCGTACTTGTCGCAGAGGGCGCGCAGCCTGGGATAGTAGTCATCGGGCGGGATCAGCAGGCCGTTGGAGCCGGTGATGCCCTCGACCAGTATGGCCGCGATGGTCTTGGGGTCCTCCATCTGGATGACCTCCTCGATGGAGGAGATGCACTCGCGATGGCAGCTCTCAACCTTCTGGCCGAAGGGGCAGCGATAGCAGTAGGGATCGAAGACACGCACCACGCCGGGGACACCAGGCTCGACCGGCCAGCGGCGCGGATCGCCCGAGGCAGTCATGGAGCCCATGGTGGCTCCATGGTAGGAGCGGTAGCGGGTGATGATCTTGCTGCGGCCGGTGAAGAGCTTCGCCATCTTGATGGCGTTTTCGTTGGCCTCCGAGCCGCCGAGAGTGAAGAAGGACTTGGCCAGGCCGGTGACCTCGGCGAGTTTCCTGCCCAGCACGGCACGCGGCTCGGTGGCAAAGCTGGGGCCGGCGAAGCAGAGCGTGTCCACCTGCTGCTTGATGGCCTCCAGCATGCGCGGGTGCTGGTGGCCGATGTTGAGGTTGATCAGCTGGGAGCTGAAGTCCAGCCAGCGGTTGCCGTCACCATCCCAGAAGTAGACGCCTTCGCCGCGCTTGAGGTGAATGGGGTTGAGCGCGCCCTGTACCGACCACGAGAAAAGTGTGTAGTCGCGATTCTCCTGGATGACCTGCCGGGAGGTCAGTTCGTGCATCGGCCCTGTCTCGACGGTCTCGATTTTCAAAAGCGCCCGCTTCTCAGTGAGTGGTTTGCGACATCATCTTGTAGTCGGTGTCGTTGCGGCGGAGAAGCGCGAAGGCGACCAACAGGCCGAGCTTGGTGGAGGGCACGTCCAGCGATCCGAGCAGGCCGGTGAGCTGTTCCAGGCGGTAATAGATGCTCTGCCGTCGCACACCCAGCTTTCTGGCGGCCTCGGCGATGTTGAAGTGAACATCCAGCAGCGCTTCGAGCGTCGCAATCAGGGTGGCGCGCGGACGCTGCGGCAGGCTGAGGATGGGGCCCAGCTGGCGATCGAGAAAGGCCTGGTCGCGGCCCGTCTCCACCAGCGAGTTCAGCAGCGTGTCGATGGTGGATTCGCCATCGTGGGCACCCTTGGGACGAAGAATCTCCTGGTGCGCGGCGCGGGTGAGGTCGCTGAAGCTGATCTCCTCGCGAAAGACGAAGATGGGGAAATGCAGGATGCGCGCGGCGTCGAGGATCTCCGATGGGACCTCGCGGACCCACTGCACCAGCTCCAGGCCCAGGGCGCGGACGCCAGCCTTTGCCAGGCCGTGCAGATAGGCGCGGCGGGCGGGAGGGCTGACGCGGGTAAGCTCCATGCCAGTGGAGAGGAGCATCTCGCCGCCGGAGAGGAAGCGCCATACGTCCATGATTTCGGCGATGGCCACCCAGGTGACGGGTTCGTCCAGATGGATGCTTCCGCAGATGAGCTCCGCGGAGCGGAAGGCGGGCAGATCGAGGATGGTCTGGAGGGAGGGCAATGGGCTGGCCTGATGAGGAGCTCGACAAGCAGGATCGCGGTTGGTGCCGCTTAGCGGCGGCAGGCGCAGAGGATCGGCTTCAGAGCGTCGAGGGGGGAGAAAAGCATTGCTCTTCATGGCGGACTCCACAAATGCAACTCCTGTTAGATAAGACAACGCTGCCGCCGCGAGATGATATGCGGAACCTGTGCGTGGCTGCATTGCTCATTCAGTAAGTGAATGCAAAAGCAACTGCCGCTGCTGACTCTTGCGAGTGCCTAAATGTCGAGGCGATGAATGCAATGTTACGCGGGACCGATCATTTGAAACAATAGGCACACTGTCAAAAGCAAAAACTTCTTTTTGCTACCGCTGCGGAGCAGGCGTGTACGGCCGGAGCGGCGGAGGCTCAGGCGGCGGCGCGGGCGCTGTAAGGTCAGGAACCACAGGCGTATGAGTGATGGAGCCGGTCGCCGCCTCCTGAATGCGGATGCCGTAGCGATCGAGCGTGACGGAGAGCAGCTCTTCGAGCGCGGAGCGGTCGCGCGCGTACGCGGCCTTGGCGGAGATCAGGTTGTCGTCCGCCGCGGCGAGGTTTCTTCCCTGCTGCAGAATGCTGAGCGTGGTCGAGGCGCCGAACTTCATGCGCGACTGCTCGGCCTCCAGGCTCTGCGCGGCGTAGTCGTATGCGGCCTGCGCGGCGGCCACCTGCGCGCGGTCGTTGGTCAGCGCATACTGGCCGTTGATCACCTGAATGCGCACCTGCGTGTACAGCTGCTCCAGACGCATTTGCGACTGCCGGTACTCCATCTGCGAGCGCGCCTGGTCGGCCTGCGCAGTGCGGTTGCGGATAGGCACGGTAAGGGTGACACCGCCGCCCCAGACAGGTGCGCTGTTGTTGAATTCATTCTCCAGGCTGCCCCCGTAGCCGACGGTGGGGTACGTCCCCGAGGCGCAGCTTACCGGCGCCAGCGCGCTGCCGCAGTTCAGCAGATTGTTCTGGATGCCGCCCAGCGCGCTTCCTCCATAGAACCCATAGAGATCGAGCACTGGCAGCAAGCCGTTCCGCTCCGCCTTGATGGTGATCTCGTTGTTCTTCATGTTGAGGATCGCCTGCTCAATCTGCGGATTTTCGGCGTCGGCCATGCGCACCAGGTCTTCGACGGGCATGTCTTCCTCAGGCAGCCGCTCGAGCCCCACGCGGTCGGTCGGCACCACCGGCGCAACCGCCAGTTGCGGATCATTGAGGTTCCGCGCAATCGCCTGCTTCATGATGAGCTGCTGGTACTCAAGGTTCGACTGCGATGCGATCAGCGCCTGCCGATCCGCGGTGACCGCGCTCTCCGCGTTCACCACGTCCAGCGGGGCCAGTGTGCCGAACTGCAGCTGCGACTGGTAGTCCTGGCCCAGCCGCGTGGTTTGTGCCAACGCGCGCTCCTTGGCCTGTTCGTCCTCGTAGGCGCTCACCAGTCCCCAGTAGATGTCTTCAATCTGGTTGATGGTGTAGAGCAGCTGCTGGCGAAAGGCCGAATCGGTGATGCGACGGTCGTTCTTCGCCTGCACGATGAAGCGCCCATTCAACGACGGACCGAAGCCCTGCAGCAGATGCTGCGTCGCCGTGACGAGAAAATTCGACTGTAGCTGCGGGCTGAAGATCTGGTTAGTGGAGTTCGAGGTAATGCGCGTGTTGTTGAACGTGACAGCCAGCTGGGTGCCAGTCACAAAACTCTCGCCGTAACCGAAGTCGTAGGTCGCGGTGCCATTGTGCAGCGGCCCCTTCGTCCCGGCGATGGTGCTGGAGGTGGCCGGATTGGTGGTCTGCCCCTCGTACTCAATGTTGCCCGTCAGCGCCGGATCGAGCGGCTCGGGCAACGGGCCGCCGCCATTGGTGCTGAGCACCAGGCCCGATGCTCCGGTGCCGCCGCCGCCCACCGCACTGGTGGTGCCGCCGGGACCGCCGCCGCCGGTGATGGTCGCGGTCGAGCCGCCGATGGTGTTCTCCACCAGGCCGGTGGAGACGCCGCGCAGGGTCGAGCCCGCGCGTGCACGCAGCAGGTCGGTGTCGGCGATGTCGAGGTTGATGCGTGCGATGGCGATGTCGTAGTTGTTCTCCAGGCCAAGCGCCACTGCGTCCGACAGGCTGAGATAGATCTTGCCGTCCTTCAACAGCGCGGCCAGCCCCGGTGTGTTGCCCGGGCGCGGCGCAGGATAATCCGTGGCCGTGTAAGGTGCTAGAGGATTTTTAAAGATGTGACTCTTCGGCTGGGTGTAGTCGTGGTCGGTGTCGCGCAGGAAGAGCGGCTCTGTGGGCTTGGGCGCGGGGGCCTGCGGCAGGTTGCTGGAGACGTCGGTGGCTGCCGGGGTTGGAGCTGCCTGGAAGACAGGCGCTTGGCCGGAGACCTGCAGCAGGTTGGCCCCCAGCAGGACAAGACAGACCGCCACGCGGACCTGCAACTGGCCTAAGCCCACGGTAGACTCCCTGGCTTCCGGATGAGATCCATCACGATGATTGGCAGGCTCCAGTGGACTAGTTGGACAGGCTGAAGGCGGAACTCCGAACAGCACATGGCTGCAGAAGAGTGCATTGGCGTCTGCGTACAGTGGTTTTATACAAATGTTCGCATGGTGTCAATCCATTGTGCGATATGTGCGCGTCCACGCAGGACTTGCCGCGGCTGGATGCGACAGAGTGACAATAAAATAGCCTTTGCAATCGCCACCGCGTCACTCTCGAAAACGGCTCTCGCTCTAATCCCCCATCTTGACTCGTATGAAACAAGCGTGCTATTTTCCCGTCAGCACCTCCCGCCACCTTACCCATTCGTCCAGCTACAGCGTCCGACACGCGTTGCGAGCAATCCACTCAGTGTCCCCCGGAGCCAGCCGATGATCCGCATTCCCCGCCTCTTTCTGCTCGCCGCCATTTTGTTGCCCACTGCTGCGCTGCTTCCGGCGCAGCAGAAGGCCGCTCCGCACCTGACCTCGCCCAAGGAGTTTTTCGGCTTCAACATCGGCGACGACTACCAGCTGCCCACCTACACGCAGATCGAGGCGTACTACAAGAAGCTCGCGTCGGAGTCGGACCGGCTGAAGCTGGAGGACATCGGACCAACCACCGAGGGGCGGCGACAGTATTTGATGATCGTCAGCTCGCCGGCGAATATGAAGAAACTGGACCACTACCGCGAGATCTCAGAGAAGCTGGCGCACGCCGACGGACTGGACGACGCGTCCGCGCACGCGCTGGCCGAGGAGGGCAAGGCTGTGGTGTGGATCGACGGCAGCATCCATGCCACCGAGACCCCCAGCACCGATCAATTGGTCGAGATCACATGGGAGTTGGCCAGCCGCAACGATCCCGAGACCATGCGCATTCTGGACAACGACATCGTGCTGCTGGCGCATACCAATCCCGACGGCGTGGAGAAGGTCGCCAACTGGTACATGCGCACTCCCAGGCCCGAGGACCGCTTGATGCAGATGCTGCCCGAGCTGCACAAGAAGTACATCGGGCAGGAGGACAACCGCGACTTCTTCATGATGACGTTTCCTGAGTCGGAGAACCTGAACAAGATCCTCTACCTCACATGGTTCCCGCAGATCCTCTACAACCATCACGGCGCCACCTATCCCGGTGCAGTGGTCGCGGCCGGCTCGTACCGCGATCCGTTCTCCACGCGCTACGACCCGCTGGTGATGACCGAGCTCGATTCGCTGACCTCCGCAATGAACAACGGCTGGGAGGCGGCCAATGAACCCGGCGCTCTGGAGCGCGACAGTGTGCCCTATTCCACCTGGTACAACGGCAGCATCCGCACCACCGGTTACTACCACAACGTGGTCGGCATCCTGACCGAGATCATGGGCGGCCCCAACCCCACGCAGGTCACACTGGTGCCTGACCGCCTGCTGCCTTCGAGCGGAATGTACTTCCCTCCCCCGCCGCAACCCTGGCACTATCACCAGACCATCGAGTACCTGATGACCGCCAACTACGCGGTGATGAGCTATGCCGCACGCAATCGCGATGATGTGCTCTTCAACATGTACCGCATGGCGAAGAACTCGATCGATCGCGGCAGCGCGGACTACTGGACCATCTACCCCAAGCGCGTGGAGGCGATGAAGGAGGAGTTCGCCAACGACGCCGCAGCGCAGGCCGCGCAGGGTCCGGCGCGCACTGGACGCATGGCGAGCTTCGCCGCCAACTCACTGCGCGCGATCCCGTCGAAGTACTACGACGACGTGATGAAGGACCCCGCGTTCCGCGATCCGCGCGGCTACATCATCACGCCCGATCAGCCGGACTTCCCCACCGCGGTCAAGTTCGTCAACGCGTTGATTGAAGGCGGCGTGCTAGTGGAGAAGTCAACCGCGCCGTTCAGCGTCGCGGGCAAGAGCTACCCCGCGGGATCGTACGTGGTGAAGACCGCGCAGGCCTACCGTCCGCTGGTGCTCGACATGTTCGAGCCACAGGATTATCCCAACGATGTGAAATATCCCGGCGGGCCACCGGTGCCCCCGTATGACGCGGCCGGCTGGACGCTGGCGATGCAGATGGGCGTTCACTACGACCGCATTCTGGACGGCTTCGACGGCCCCTTCACGCGCATCCCCTATGGCGAGGTGCAGACTCCGCCCGCAGTAAAGGTCACCGCAACCGCGTCCGCTGGATGGATCGTGAGCCCGAAGCAGAACGACTCCTTCATCCTCGTCAACCAGCTTCTGGCGGCCGGCGCTGAGGTCTATCGTCTGCCCGGCGGCGCCTCCGTGGACGCGAATGTCTACGGCCCAGGGACCTTCTATGTACCGGCCAGCGCCTCAGCCGACCCGATCCTCACCAAAGCCGCGGCGGACATGGGCATCACGGTGACTGCAGTCGACGCGAAACCCTCCGGCGAGATGATCAAGCTGGCACCCGCGCGCATTGCGGTGTGGGAGAAGTACGGCGGTTCGCCCCAGGCGGGATGGATGCGCTGGGTGATGGAGCACTACGGCTTCAAATACACCATGCTCTTTCCCAAGGAGATCGACGCGGGCGATCTGCACTCGAAGTACGACGTGATCGTCTTTGCGTCGGGCGCGATCCCGTCGCTGACCTCGAAGATCGACGCGCCGCGCGACAATTTCCTGGGTCGACTGCCCACCGACGACGAGATTCCGGCGCAGTACCGCTCGTGGACCGGAGTGCTGACGCTGGACAAGTCGATCCCGTCGCTCAAGAAGTTTGTCGAGGACGGCGGCACCATCGTCACCATGGGCAGCAGCAGCCATCTCGCGTTTGACTTCGGCACTCCGGTCAGCAACGCGCTGGTGGCCATCACGCCCGAAGGGAAGACGCGCCAGCTGACCAACGAGGAGTTCTATATCCCCGGCAGCCTGCTGACGGTGAACGTGGACCCCAAGCTGGAGACCGCATGGGGCATGGCGGACTCTGCCGAGATCTACTACGACAGCAACGCGCTGGTGGCGGACATCAGCGCGCCGATCTTCCGCCTGGCGCCGGATGCGCTGGCCAAGGGCGTGAAGCCGATCGCGTGGTTCACCTCGAAGCCCCAGCTGAAGAGCGGATGGGCGATGGGCTCGATCTACCTGAACGACGGGATCGCCGGCGCGGTGATCCCCATGGGCTCGGGCAAGCTGATCGTCTACAGCGCCGAGGTGACCTTCCGCAACCAGTCGCAGGGAACCTTCAAGCTGCTGTTCAATGACCTGTACGCGCACTCCGCGGCGCAGTAGAAGATGCGCTCGCGCGATTTGCGTATGGGCGGTTTGCGAACGGACGTATGAAAGCGGAGTTTGAGCTGTGCGCACGGCCTCGGCGAAAAGAACGAGCGCTCCTGCGTCGGTGCTGAGGCGGAGGACGCACCGGTTACACTGTGGCCGTGAGCGTGGTTGATATCGACAGGGCGAAGAGGGTCTACCGGGCGACGCGACCGCTCGTCTTCGCGGGCCTGCCCACCATCGACCTGAAGGACCGGCTCTCCGTGCTGACCGTGGCCGCCGGTCTGCGCCGCGTGGGCGTGCTGGAGACGTGGGGGCAGCGGCTGCCGCAGATTCGCGACCGCATGATTCAGGCGGGGCTTGCCACCTCGGTCGCAAGCTGCGTCTGGTCGAAGATCGAGCGGCCGGGGGAGACGCCGCACCGCGAGGTGCTGGAGGCTCTGGATCAGCGACGGGTGGCGGGCAAGCCGAAGCATGTGCTGTGGCTTTACCCGGGGACGGACGAACGCAGGCAGCTCCAGCAGGCGAGCTTTAGCCAGCAGCAAGCGGGAGCACTGCTGGGCTATCCGGCCTGCTGTATCGCCTTTGAATCCAGCGTAATGGAGATGCTGCCGAAGGCGCAGTTACAGGAGCTGATCGCCGAGGTCGGTGATGACGACGCGAAGCTGCTGCGCCGGGCCCGCGCGGGTACGCTGCCCGAGACGTCGAAGCCCTCGCTGCCGGCCAACGCACTGCGCACCGAGCAGCGCCTGCCCTTTGTGCTCCATGTGGCGTGCGATTCATGCCTGGAGGATCTAGACTCACCCAGCGCGGCAATCAACCAGCGGAATGCCGAGCTGCTGCAGCAGGCGGACGCGGATTTTCATGCGCTTTTTCTTCAAGTGCAGGAGACATATTGTCAAATCACACAGGACCAAACTAAGAACCGCGAGCTGCTCGCCGCAGCGCGCGCGGCGCATGAAAGATTTTTCCGCGCTGCCCTGTAAGCCAAAGAGAACAAAGTATTAATCGAACCGGCATAGACCGCTCACGCAACGGCGCCTTCTCCGCGAGAAGCAGCATCCACCGTTTTTCCTATGCAGCGCTTGACGCGGGTAGGCTGGTCTGTTATTTCTGACGCATCCTAGTTTCAAACACCCGTATCAATCCACTGCAGCACTTCCTCAGACGACTTTAGCAAAAGCCATCCGCACCGGCCAACGAGGGTCTCACCCTTTCTCTCTTTGCACTCGAAGTTCACCGATCAGCAGGAGCGATCTATTCAGTAGGAGCGATCTATGGCGATGCACCTGGACCACATCTCGATCAGCACCACCAACCTTTACTACGGCGCGCACCGGCTGCGGCTGGAGACGGGACTGAGCTTTTACGATGGCGGCTTCTTCGCCGGCGGCAACGCCAACCGCATCTTTCCACTGGGTGGGGCTACCTATCTCGAGATCGGCGGCATCGTGGAGGCGGCCAAAGTGCGCGACCCCAAGAACCAGCCGTGGTGGTACCCCAAGGTACAGGCGGTGGGCGAAGCATTCTCCGGGCTGTGCTTCCGCGTGGACACCATGGAGGAGCTCGAAGAGATCGCCAAAAAGAAGAGCTACACCATCAACAAGGACCCGGTGACGCGCACGCGTCCCAACGGCAGCCAGGTGCGCGCGTTCTCCGCGCCGGGCGCGGGCGATTCGTGGCCCAAGGGTTTGCCCAACTGGTATTACTTCGAGGACTTCGCCAAGCACCCCAGCGGGCAGCCGGTCTTCAACTGGCCCAACATCGTGCGGCCCAACGGCATCTCGTTCCTTGAAGTAGGCGGCTCGCGGGAGGATATGACGGCGTGGCTGGGCGTGCCGGAGTCGACCTTCCCCTTCCGCTACAACGACAAGCTGCCGGGTCTCTACGCCGTCGGCGTGAACACGGCCAAAGGCGAGATCGTCATACGCAGGCCGTCGTGCACGGAGTTCTAGAGTCGCGGCTGTCTTGTCTCACACTTCAATTCGGGCACGCTTCAATTCAGCAACGAGGGAGAAGGCCATGAACTTCCAGGACAAGGACACACAGAAGAGCGAAGGCGGTCTCGAAGAAGCAGTCAAGGGACTTCCGGTAAGCCGCCGCTGGCTGCTGCGCAACACGGCCAACGCTGCTGCGGGAGCGATCGCTGTCTCTGCCCTTGGCGCCGGCGCAACCGCGACCAAGGCCAAGGCGGAGACCACCGCCGCGGCGGGAACGTCGTATCCCGAGCAGCACGACGCGCACGCCGACAAACCGGCGGGCTACGTGCACTCGCTGCACGGATGGGACACGATCTAGCTTCGCGACGGCCCGGGCTGTTGCCACGCCCCTCGGCGACCACGCAGGACGCAATGTGAATTTGTGAGTTTATAAAGCTCGATGCACTCGATTGGCGCGTAAAAGGAGAGACCAGCATGGCAGCAGTTCTGGACCACATCCACATGGGCTCAGCCAACGTCTACACGTCGGCCTACAACCTGACCAAGACCACAGGCATCGGCCACTACGATGGCGGCTTTATGTCCTCGGTCACCATCGGCCACAAAGCGGTGCCGCTGGGCGGGCGCGGATACATCGAGATCGAGAGCATCATCGATCCATTCGCTGTTTCGCCGGACAAGGAGCCCTGGTTCTACAAGAAGGCGGTAAAGGCGGGCTCGGAGATATGGAGCGGCCTCTGCCTGCGCGTGGACACCATGGAGGAACTCGACGCCATCGCCAAGCGCCACGGCGGCACTATCAGCCCCAAGGCCGGACGCCGCACGCGGCCCGATGGCCCTGGCGTCAAGTTCTGGTCCGCGCCCTCTGTTCCCGGCCAGGGCTCGCCGTGGGAGGTAGGCAAGCCCAACTGGTACTGCTGGGAGGACCGCATGTACTGCCATCCCAGCGGGCAGCCCACCATCAACACGCCCGGCCTGGTGAACCCCATGGGCGTCGAGTGGCTGGAGATGGGCGGCACGGAGGCGGAGATGGCGGACTGGCTGGGCCAGGACCCGAAGACCCTGAACATGCGCTTCAACGGAAAATCGCTCGGCCTCTATGCCATCGGCGTCAAGACGGACACCAAGGGGACGGTCGAAATTCGGCGGCCCTCCGCCACACAGGATTTGTAAACGGCACGCAGACGGAATCTTAACCGAACCAGATTAAATCGACGGGAGAACGGCGCCAATGCCCTTACACATCGACCACATCAGTCTCGCCTCACCCAACATCTTTCGGTCCGCCGACGCTCTCTGCAAGGAAACCGGGCTGGGCTACTGGACCGGCGAGTGGATACGCGATACCGCTGTGCACATCGTGCCGCTCGGACCGCCGGGCAACTTTATTGAGATCTCCGGCTTTATCGACGTCCACACGCTGAAGACCATGGACGAGCACAAGCAGTGGATCATGGACATCACTGCGTCCGGCGACCACTTCAACGGGCTCTGCCTCGGCGTCGACTCCATGGAAGAGCTGCAACAGTTTGCCAAGCACTTCAACAGCACGGTGAATGTGCCGGACAATCCCGACCCCGCGACCCACTTCCAGCGCGCCAACGGCTACATCCTGCCCATGGCCTCCACGCCCAGCGGCAAGCGCAGCGTCTGGATGAAGGGCCTGCCCAACGTCTACTTCTACCCCGACCGTACGCATCATTCGAGCGGCCAGCCTGTGCATCCCTGCGAGGGCATGGTGCGCCCGACGGGAATCAAGTGGGTGGAGTGCGGCGGCACCGAGGAGGATCTGGCCAAATGGCTCGGCATCCCCAACCCAGGCGAGCTGCTCAAGATTAAGTTCAACGGCAAGAGCCCGGGCGTATGGGCGGTCTGCGTGGGTGCGGAAGAGCACGAAGACGTGGTCATCCGCAGGCCAGCCGCTTCAGAAGCCGTGCCCGTCTCCAAATATGCAGACTAGGTTTGCGGATGAGTTTGTTCCGATTCACCGGCAGCTTCAGCGCGTGAGGCAGCGAATCGACAGGAGAGATTTCAATGGCCATCAGCATCAATCATTTCTCGTTGGGCGCACGCAACATCTATGAGTCGGCGGACCGGCTGAACAAGGAGACCGGCTTCGGCTTCTGGACCGGCGAGTGGGTGCAGACCACCGCCTGCCACATGTTCCCCCTGGGCAAGGACGTCTTCATCGAGGTTGAAGGCACCATCGATGCGCATGCCTACCTGGCGATGCCCAAGCCCAACTACACCTACGACGCGCTAGATGTCGACAATGAGTACAACGGCGACCACTGGACCGGGCTGATGCTGGGCGTGGAGTCACTGGAAGAACTGGAGGCCGTCGCCAAGCGGCTGGGCGGTGACGTCTCACCGGACGACTCGAAGGTGAACCCGTATTCGCACTTCCGCCGGCCCGACGGCTACACCATGGGCTATCAGTCCGCACCGCGCTTCACCGGGCCCCGGCCAGAGAAGTGGCCGCGCGGCCTGCCCAGCTTCTACTACTACCCTGACGTCCCGGGCCGCAGCAGCAACCAGCCCGTGATCGCGCGGCCGCATCTAGTCACGGCCACCGGAGTGAAGTGGATCGAGTTCGGCGGCACCGAGGCCCTGCTCTCCGAGTGGATGGGCGTACCCAAGGCCTCCGACGTGATTCCGGTGAAGTTCAACGGCAAGGAGGTCGGACTGTGGGCGGTCTGCGTGGGACGCGACGGCATGGACGACGTGGTGATCCGTCGGCCGACTGCCGCAGCTTCGATCAAGGACCCATCTATATATAAGGATGTTCCGCGACCGCGGTCGTAGTAGCCCAAGGCGCTGGTTCCCCGCTTCCCGACAGGAGTGAGCATGAAATACCGCCTCAACCATTTCGCGCTGGGAGCACGAAATATCTACGAGGCGGCTGCACGCCTGCGCAAAGAGACCGGCTTCGGCTATACCACCGGCGACTGGATCCAGACCACCGGATGCCACATGGTGCCGCTCGGCGGCAACGTCTTTATCGAGGTGGAGGGCACCATCGATGCGCATGCCTACCTGGCGATGCCCAAGCCCAACTACACCTACGACGCGCTGGACACCGACAACGAATACAACGGCGACCACTTTACCGGCATGATGCTCGGTGTAGATACGCTCGAGGAGCTGGAGGAGATCGGCAAACGTCTCGGCGGCGGCGTCACGCCCAACTGGCCCGATCCCTACCGCCACTTCCAGCGGCCCGATGGTTATGTGCGGCGCTTTCAGTCCGCGCCCTACTACGAGCCGACCAGCGGCAAGTCGCGCCCGCGCGGCATGCCCAACTTCTATTGGTATCCCGATGTGCCCGGGCGTCCGAGCAACCAGCCCGTGGTCTCCACTGCGCATCTGGTCACGCCCACCGGCGTCAAGTGGGTGGAGTACGGCGGCACCGAAGAGCAGATGTCGAAGTGGCTCGACGTGCCAAAGGCCTCCGACGTGCTGCCCTTCCGCTTTAACGGCAAGGCGCTGGGCACGTGGGCCATCTGCGTAGGCGTGGAGGGCGGCGACGATGTTGTCATCCGCAGACCTCCCTCGGCGGCGTCGATTCCGGACGACTCGAAGTACAAAGCGAACTCCGTCGCGTAGGCGCAATCGAGACTGACGGCGGCCTGCGCCAACTCCAGACCGCTAGCCACAGAACCGCTCGGCGCCGCACTCGCGATACGGAATTCCATGCATCTTTCCGCACCCTTTATTCGCCATCGGGTCGCCACGACCCTGCTCTCCGTCGCTCTGCTGATGGCTGGAGTAGTGGCGTACATCCTGCTGCCGGTCGCTTCCCTGCCTCAGGTCGAATATCCAACCATCTCCGTACAGTGCAACTTCCCCGGCACCAACGCGGAGACCATGGCCTCGGCCATCGCCACGCCGCTGGAGCGGCAGTTCGGCCATATCGCCGGCGTGACGGAGATGACCTCCGCCAGTCAGCAGGGCATCGTCGCCATCACGCTGCAGTTCGATCTCGACCGCGACCAGAACGGCGCGGCGCGCGATGTACAGGCAGCCATCAACGCGGCGCGCAATCAGCTCCCTTCCAACCTTCCCAGCAATCCCACCTATCGCAAGGTCAACCCCGCCGAGCCTTACATCCTGCAGATCGCGCTTACTTCAGACACCGCGACCATTGCGCAGATGTATGACGCGGCCGACACCATTCTGGCCCAGCGCATTGCCCAGGTCCCAGGCGTGGGGCAGGTGCAGGTGGTGGGTAGCACCAAGCCGGCGGTGCGCATTGAGGCCAACCCCGCCTCGCTGACCGCGTACGGCATCGGCCTGGAGACGCTGCGCAGCGCGCTCTCCAACATCAATGTGAACCAGCCCAAGGGAACATTCTCCGACGGTGCAACCAGATGGACCATCTCCGACACCGACCAGCTCTTCACCGCCAAGGACTATCGCTCGCAGATCGTCACCTACCGCAACGGCTCGCCGGTACGCATCTCCGACGTGGCCACGGTGCGCGACTCGGTGGAAGACGTCTACACCGGCGGCATCGTCAACGGCGTTCCCGCGATCATGATCCACACCTATAAATCGCCGGGAGCGAACGTAATCGACACGGTCGACCAGATCGACGCACTGCTGCCCGCGCTGCGCGCCTCCATCTCGCCCGCAATCAACATGCGCGTCACGCTCGACCGCACCGTCACCATCCGTGCGTCGGTCAAGGAGATCACGCGCAGCCTGCTCATCTCCGTGATGCTGGTGGTGCTGGTGGTCTTCCTCTTTCTGCGCGAGGGCCGCGCCACCATCATTCCCAGCGTCTCCGTGCCGCTCTCGCTCGCCGGCACCTTCGCCGTGATGTACATGATGGGCTACACCGTCGACAACCTCTCGCTGATGGCGCTCACCATCTCCACCGGCTTCGTCGTCGACGACGCGATCGTGGTGATCGAGAACATCAGCCGCCACATGGAAGAAGGCATGAGCCCATATGCCGCGACCATGGTTGGCTCGCGCGAGGTCGGCTTCACCGTACTCTCCATGAGCCTCTCGCTGATCGCCGTCTTCATCCCCATTCTGCTGATGAAGGGCATCGTCGGCCGCCTCTTCCGCGAGTTCGCCATCGTGCTCTCGGTGGCCATTCTGGTCTCGCTGGTGGTCTCGCTCACCACCACACCCATGCTCAGCGCCACCTTCCTCAGGCGGCATGATCGTAACAGCAAGGGATGGTTCTACCGCGCCGGCGAGCGCGTGCTGAATGCGCTGCTGCGCGAGTATGAGATCCTGCTGGGCTGGGTGCTGGACCACCAGAAGACCATGCTCGGCGTCACACTGCTGACCGCCGCGCTCAGCGTCTACCTCTACATCATCGTGCCCAAGGGCTTCTTCCCGCAGCAGGACATCGGCCGCATCTCCGGCAGCATTCGCGGCCCGCAGGACATCTCCTTCGACGCCATGCAGCAACGCCAGCGCCAGTTCCAGGCGATCGTGCAGAAGGACCCGACCATCGCCGCGACCACCAGCTTTCTCGGTTCAGCGCTGACCAACGGCGGCTCCTACAACCAGTCCAGCCTGTTCATGACGCTGAAGTCGATGGAAGATCGCCACGGCGAGACCGCGGACCAGATCATCGCGCGCATGCGTCCCAAGCTCGCCGGCATCCCCGGCGCGACGGCGGTGATGACCGCGCAGCAGGACCTCACCATCGGCGCTCGCAGCGCGCAGACCCAGTTCCAATACACGCTGACCTCGGAGAGCGTGGAAGACCTGATGGAGTGGGCGCCGCGCGTGATGGCCGGGATGCGCAAGCTTCCCCAACTGCAGGACATTGCGACCGACCAGCAGGACCGCGGCCTCGAAGACCATCTGGTCATCGACCGCGCCACCGCCAGCCGGCTTGGCGTCTCGGTGCAGAACATCGACGACACGCTCTTCGACGCCTTCGGCCAGCGCCAGGTCTCCACCATTTACACGCCGGAGAACCAATACCACGTCGTGCTTGGGGTCCAGAAACAATATCAGGCCGACCCCGATTCACTCGATGGCATATACGTCCGCAATGCCAGCGGAGAACAAGTTCCGCTCTCCGCATTCAGCCACTTCGAGCAACGCCACGACATGCTGATCATCAACCACCAGGGACAGTTCCCCGCGGTGACGCTGTCCTTCAACCTCTCGGAGGGCGCCGCGCTGGGCCAGGCCAGCACGGCGGTGGACGACATGGTCCGCAATATGCGCCTGCCCGCCTCTATCCACGGGGAATTTGCCGGCTCGGCGCAGGCCTTCCAGTCATCGCTGAAGGACGAGCCGGAGCTGATCCTTTTCGCACTCGGCGCGGTCTACGTTGTGCTGGGGATACTCTACGAGAGCTACATCCATCCACTGACGATTCTCTCCACGCTGCCTTCAGCGGGCGTCGGGGCGATCCTCGCACTCATGCTCTTCAAGATGGACCTGAACGTGATCGCTATGATCGGCATTCTGCTGCTGATCGGCATTGTGAAGAAGAACGCGATCATGATGATCGACTTCGCGCTGGACGCCGAGCGCAACCAGGGCAAGAGCCCGAAGGATGCCATCTTCCAGGCCTGCATGCTGCGCTTCCGGCCCATCCTGATGACCACCGCCGCGGCACTTCTGGGCGGCATGCCTCTGGCCTTCGGGACCGGGACCGGCTCTGAACTGCGCCGGCCGCTGGGCATCACAATCGTGGGGGGACTCATCGTCTCCCAGGCGCTGACCCTGTTCACTACGCCGGTGGTCTATCTCTTCTTCGACAAGCTACAGCGCCGCATCGCTCTGCGGCGACCGATGTTCGGGTCGCGCAGAGCGGCGGGAGAAGAGACAGCACCCGCGTAACAAGATACAGCGCGGCGAGGCCCCGGCTATGACCTCTGGAACTTACGGCTTCTGAGGCTCAGGACACTTGCAGGTCGAGTTGGTGAGGAACGTCACCAGGTGCTTCAGCAGCTCATCCAGATTGGCCGTGTTGCACGCACCCTTACTCACCCTGCGGAAGCGCGAGTTGTCGTAGGTGTCGCGGGTCGCGGTCAGGATCGTGCCCCATCCGAAGTAGAAGTTCCACTTCACTTCATCCGGATTCAGCCGCGGCAGGGCAAGCGCAAGGGCCTTGATGAAGCGCTTGTCGATGGCGTCCGTCTGCGTCGCGAAGGGCGACTCCGACCCCGGCGAGTTGGGATGCAGAGCGGCGCGAATATAGATCCGCGCGCGGTCCGAGTACCAGCTGCTCTCGTCCATGGAGCAGCGAATCAGCGGGGCGGCCAGCGCATTCCATACATGGGAGACGTCCAGCCGCCCGCCGCCCACGAAGTCCTCGTAAGCGGTCAGCTGCGACAGCATCATCTCATTGATGGGTTTGACGGCTGCTTCCACGACCTGCTGCAGCAGGTTTTCCTTCGACTGGTAGTAGTAGTTGATAGCGGCGAGGTTGGTCTTGGCGAGGGCAGCGATGTCGCGTACTGTGACCTGAAAGCCCTCGGACGCGCATAGCACCACTGTCGCGTCAAAGAGACGATTGGCCGCAGAACCATCGGAGCCTCTTCTGGAGCGCGAAGCTGGGCGCTCAACGAAGGGCAGAGAATTCAAAATAGCGTTTCGCATGACACATGAATTCTTCGCCAATGCAGACAGACTGTCAAGTAAAAAATGATCGTCATGTCCACGGGCGGATCAATACAGAATCCTGTCGCCCCAGAGGTAAATGACTATATACAAGGTGTTTATCTGGCTAAAAAGCGAAGGCCAGGCGAGAGTGACCGGGATATTCTTTACGGAACATAGATATGAAACACGTGTATAAATCGAATGCTCTTTTCCAGAGACCCGATCTGCAACGCAGGAGAATCGCCCGCACGTACACCGCATTGCCGCAAACTCTCCAAGCGGACACCAGCCAATCATCTACTGCTCGATCCGCGTCCACGTCACCGCGCAAGCTGCTCCCGCTACACGCGCCATGAACGCGGGAAACAACCTCGTCCTTATTCCATCTTTATGCCGATAACGTAGAGACCGTGCGGCTTTCCGTGGCACAGCCGCTGAGATTTATCGCGCAAACGAAAACCTGGCCTCCGCGAAAGAATGCTTCGCGAAGGCCAGGCGTTGTGTTTCAGGCTGCAGGTTGAGGTTAGAAGAAGAGCTTCCCGGAAAGTTGAAGATCGCGGGAGTTCGGCTGAACGCTGCAGCAGGCCAGGGTAATCTCGCCATAGGATGCACCACCTACAGCACCTGCGGCGCCGGTTCCCACCGGATCCTGGAAGCTAGCGTGGTTCAGCACGTTGATGGCTTCAAACCGGAGCGCCCCGCTAAAGCGTGTCGTGTCCGGGAAGTCAAAATTGCGCTGAACTGCTAAATCCCATTGCACAAGGCCAGGCCCGATCACCGAATTGCGATGCTCGTCACCGAAGCCGAACACAGTAGCTGTGCCTCCAGTGGTGTTGGTGGCCACTGTATGGCCTGTTCCCACGCCCGGGCAGGTAAGATTCGCCGGACCGGGTGTGGGGTTGGTGCTGGCGGCAGCAGGATTGGCTTGCATTACATTCCCTGCTGCTGTGCAGTTATCCTCTGCCAAGGCCTCCGTATTGAACCACTGGAAGAGCCTGCCAGGCCTGCTGCCCGGCGCGCCCTTGTTGGGGTTTGCATACTGGTTGGGGCGATCTGCGGAGTTCTGAGTGAGAGTCGCGTTGGTCGTGGTGTTGTAGACGGTGAACGGGCGGCCAGTCTGGATCTGCACGAGGCTCGAGAGCTGGTAGCCGGAGACGAGGGCGTTGACGACCCGGTTGGTGTTCCCCAGGAACATCTTGCCTTGGCCGAAGGGCAGCTGCACCACCGGGGTCAGCACCAGGCGAGACTTCTGGTTGAAGTCCGAGAGCCCTCTTTCACAGGCAGGGCAATTGGAGTCCTGCGGAAGACCACCGGAGGAGGAGCTGGTGGAACCGAGACCAGGTGCATTATCCATGGACTTGGCATAGGTATAACCCACCAGGAAGGAAATGCCATGGCGGAACTGCTGCTGCAGCTTGAGCTGGAGCGAGTTGTAGTCCGCATTGGCCTGCGAGTGTTCGATGGTGATGTTTCCGTAGGCTGGATAGGGACGAAGGAAGGCGGCCGAACCGGTCAGCCCTGTGGCTACTGCCTGGTTGAGGTTGGTGTCATTTCCAATACGACGGGTCTCGCTGCCGTAGTAGCTGCCCTCCAGCAACAAGCCCTTAGAGAGCTGCTGTTGCACGTCGAGCGTATAGCCCATGTTGTAAGTGCTGGCGAAGTTCGGATCAATACCGGTCGGAGAGAACTGGCCTGCAAGCGTGTTTGAAGGAGCAGCAAAGTTTAGCTGGGCCAGATTGGTGCTCGTGTACGTCGTGGTCAACCTCACAGGCGGCTGGCGATACGTGCTCAGGAACCCGTTGAGTGAGGGCGGCACGCTGTAGTAGACGCCGAAGCCGCCACGGATGACAGTTTTGTCGCTGCCGGTCGGCTGCCAGGAGAAACCGAAGCGGGGCGCGAAGTTGTTCTTATCGAAGTGGTAGAGGTATTTGCTACCGTTGGAACCTTGGAGGGGGAGGGTTATCGTACCTGGAGTCTGTGCAGCGGTCGTTGTGGACGTAGCAGCCGTTACCGATCCCGGAGTGGCGACGACAACGGTGGACATCAGGTTGTGCGCCTCGTGCACCGGCGTTGTGAGCTCATATCGGAGACCAAGGTTCAGCGTCAGGCGGGGAGTGACCTTCCAATCATCCTGAACGAAGAAGTGGGCTGCACTCTCCAGGCCGGAGAACTTCGAATCGGCTGGATTTAGCGTGGTCGTAGCCGGATAACCCAGCAGAAGGTCAGCTACGTTGTTGCCGGTAGCAAAGCTGGCGGTGGCATCGGACTTCAGCGTGGCGTCGTTGATGGCTGCGGCGCCGCGAGCGTCATCGAGGAAATAGTTGTCGGAGATGTTGTCATGCAGGTCGACACCGGCCTTGAAGGTGTGATGGCCTTTGATCCAGCTGACATCCTCCACGATCTCGTACTGGTCTTCCGTATGGCTCTGCGGCAGGTTGGCATTGCCGATGGTCGCCAAGCCGGTAACGCTTACGTCGACAGAGCCACCCGTGTGGGGTACGCCCGGGACAACACCGGCGGGCGGGAAGGTGTTTACGAACATTGACTGCGGAAGAAAGGCATCCTCACCCGCACGAACCTGGGCTTCGCGGTTCCAGTCGATCTTGAACTCGTTCAGCAGGTTTGGGGTAAAGGTGTGCGTCCAGGTGGCGCCGGCGAGCTGCGAGTTCTGGTACTCATAGCAGCCGAAGTGCGGAATAAGGGCCGACCCGCAAAGGTTATTGGACGGTTCGTAGGCGGCTTCGCGATAGAGATCGTACTCAGCCTCAAGCTGGTCGGCATTGGAGAGCTTGTGATCGATGCGGATGGTAAAGGTCTTGTCGTTGTCCACACGGTCCTCATTCATCTGGTAGGGAGCGGTCCCGGCCGCGGACTGAACTGTCGTCGCCGGATACTCCGCAGCCACTCCTCTGCCCAATGTGGCCTGAGGTGACGTCCACACAGGAAGAAGCGAGTAATTCGCTACCAAAGCTCCGAGGCCATTGGTGAGAGTGGGGTTCGCAGTACAAGGAACTGCCAAGTGTGTCGAAGGATCAAAGAGGCCTGATACACCACTCGTATTGCAGGTGCCGGAGAAGATGCCCGCTAGCGCGTTCGCCGAAGGTATGATGGTGGAAGAGGTGACTGCAAGCTGTTTGAGGGCAAGACCTTCATAGGCTGCGAAGAAGAAGGTACGGTCCTTAATAATCGGGCCGCCGATGGTGCCGCCAAACTGACCGCGCTGGCTCGGGTTGGGGAAATTCTGGAAGCCTGGCAGCACGTACGGATGAGCGTTGGCTACCGTGTTGTAGATGAAGAGGAAGAGGTCACCATGGAATTGGTTGGTGCCTGACTTCTGCACGAAGACGACCTGGCCACCGGTTACGCGGCCATACTCTGCCGGGTAGATGCCGGTAAGGAGGCGAAACTCCTGAATGGCTTCGATGGAGGGGCGGAAGCTGGGAACGGAGACCGCGCGGTCGTTCGAATCGTAACCGTCAATCAGGATGTTGTTGTCTGTCTCATCCTGGCCGTTAACGCTGAAGCCTCCGCGATAGCCGGTCGAAGAGTTCTGCGACGGCAGGGAGACGCCGGGCGAGACCAGGGGCAGTGTGAAGTATGAGCGCTGATCCAGCGGAAGGCCGAGCACCTCCTGCCTGTCGACAACCGAACCCACTGCGGAGGTCTCGGTCTCGACCGTTACGGCGGCCGACTCGACATTGACGACCTCATTCGCGCCGCCGACGCTCAGGGACACGTCTTGGCGGCTCACTTGAGCGACGGCGAGGATGATGTTATTGACCTTTTTCGTCGCGAAGCCGGGCGCAGTGACGACGATGTTATAGGTGCCTGGATTCAGGTCTCCGGCGGCGTAGTAACCGCTCGCATCCGACTTGACGGTCTTGCTCAAGGCGGTGCCGATGTTCGTCACCGTCACCGAAACGCCGGGAATCGCGCCTCCCTGTGTATCGGTGATGGTGCCGCTAACCGAGGCGTTCAGGCCCTGAGCTGAAGCGGCGCTCGAAAGCCCTGCGAACAGAGCCAAAACGAGCACATAGATCCAATCGACGCGGATACGCATGATACGTCCTCCATGAGCTGACAAATTGTTGGAACAGCAATACGGCGGAACAGTGGAGCGGCGTAATGCAGCGAATGAGGAGACTTCGCCGCCGAAGGCAATCCGGCTAGGGCCTTACAACCCGCTGTACAGGGGAACAAATGATTGATACGAGTGTTTTATTCATAGCAGATGAATAGGCCCGACGCAATAAGTTTTTTCTGGACACATCGTCCCCCAAAGGGCCCGCGCTCCAATCGGAGTGTGGAATCTAAGTAGCAGATAAAAAAATGGATAATATGCCTTAGGAGAACGCGGAAAACGGAATCCTCCTCTCCGCGAAAGAGCGTTTGACAGATTGAAACGCTTGTATTACACCAAGCACATAGCCTGAATTCATTTGCCTCCCGCAAATCGCTCCGCGGGTCGCCTGTTTGCAGTTCCTGATCGCTGCTCCATCCCCCAGCTGCGCCCCGTGCGACCGTGTGTGTGCGGATACGAGATCCTCTATGCGAACCCTCGAACTGGAAGAGTCCCGCCCCGCTGGCGATCAGCCCCACACTGGGAAGTCCTCCTGGCGCCCCTGGGTTGTGCTCGCTGTAGTGCTCATCGTTGCCGGCTTTGTCGGCTGGCGCATCTACTCGGCGCAGCAGGAGACGATGGCCGCGGCGCAGAAGTCCGCCTCCTCCGCCAGCCGTCCCGTTCCCGTGCTCGCCGCCGAGGTCCAGCAGCGCAAGATGCCCATCTACCTCACCGCGCTGGGCTCGGTCGAGGCCTATAACACCGTCACGGTGCGCTCGCGCGTCGATGGGCAGCTGGTCAAGGTCAACTTCAAAGAGGGCCAGATGGTCAAGCGCGGCGGTCTGCTGCTGCAGATCGACGCGGAGCCCTACGCAGCCGCCCTCGAACTGGCGCAGGGACAACTCGCCCGGGACCAGGCCTCGGCCACCATGGGCCAGGCAGAGGCGGCGCGCTATCAGGGTCTCTACCAGGCGGGCGTCGTCTCGCAGGAGAGTCAGCAGACACAGCAGTCGATCTACGGGCAGGCCGAGGGCGCGGTAAAAGCCGACGAAGCGGCTATCCATGCGGCCAAGGTGAATCTGGCATACACCAATATCACCTCACCCATCGACGGTCAGGTGGGTCTGCGCCAGGTGGACGCCGGCAACATCGTCCACGCGGCAGACACCAACGGCCTGGTGGTGGTCACGCAGTTGCAGCCTATCTCCGTCATCTTCACGGTGCCGGAAGACCAACTTCCTCAGGTGCGCAAGAAGCTGCTCTCCGGCAAACCGATGAAGGTGGATGCCTACGATCGCTCGATGACCACTAAGATCGCGACAGGCACGCTGCTCACCGTCGACAATCAGATTGACGCCACCACCGGCACTGACAAGCTGAAGGCCGTCTTCCCCAACAAGGACAATGCGCTCTTCCCCAACCAATTTGTGAATATTCAACTGGAGCTTGAGGAGCGGCCCGACATGCTGGTGCTGCCGGCCGCGGCCCAGCAGATGGGCAACTCCGGCAACTTCGTCTACGTCATCAAGAAGGACCTCACCGTCGAGGCGCACAACATCCCCAACGGCATCAGCCAGGGCTCGCTGCTGCTGCTCGATAGCGGTCTGAAGCCGGGCCAGCGCGTGGTCATCGACGGCCAGGAGAAGATCCACGCGGGCAGCAAAGTCACCATCAGCAAAGGTGGTGGCGGCGCGGGTGGCGGCGCGGGTGGCGGCGGAGGCAAAGCTGGCGACGCAGGCACGGGAGCAGGCAAAGGCGCCGGAGCAGGTGGCGGCGACGATGTAGCGCCCGCAGGAAAGTCCGGCGGCAAGGGCAAAGGGAAGGGTAAAGGCCCGCATCCGCCCAGCGGCCAAGCCCCGGGCGATGCGCAATGAATCCCTCCCGGCCATTTATTCTGCGGCCGGTCGCCACCTCGCTGATGATGGTGGCCATCCTGCTCGCAGGCTTCATCGCGTATAAGCAGCTGCCGGTCTCCGCGCTGCCGCAGGTGGATTACCCCACCATCCAGATCGTCACCTTCTATCCCGGCGCCAGCCCGGAGGTGATGGTCTCTTCCGTCACCGCGCCGCTCGAGCGCCAGCTCGGCGAGATCCCCGGCCTCTCGCAGATGACCTCCACCAGCTCCGGCGGCGGCTCCTTCATCACCATGCAGTTCACGCTCACCGAAAGCATCGATATCGCTGAGCAGGACGTGCAGGCCGCCATCAACGCCGCCTACACCTATCTGCCGAAGGACCTGCCCAACCCGCCGGTCTACAGCAAGGTCAACCCCGCCGACGCGCCCGTGATGACGCTGGCCATGACGTCGAACACGCTGCCGCTGAACAAGGTGGAAGATCTCGCCGACACCGTGCTGGCGCAGAAGATCTCGCAGCTCTCCGGCGTCGGCCTGGTCTCCATCAACGGCGGACAGAAGCCCGCGGTGCGCGTGCAGGCCAACCCCACCGAGCTCGCCTCCTACGGCATGAGTCTTGAGGATCTGCGCGCCGCGCTCAATGCTGCCAATGTGGATCAGGCCAAGGGCGGACTCAACGGCCCACGCCAGGCCTACATCATCGGCGCCGACGATCAGCTGACCAACAGCGCCGAATACAGAAAGGTGATCGTCGCCTATCGCCGCGGCAATCCCGTGCGCCTCAGCGATGTCGCGACCGTCATCGACGGCTCAGAGAACAACGCGCAGGCCGCGTGGATGAATGAGACGCCCGCCATCATCATCAACATTCAGCGCCAGCCCGGCGCCAACATCATCGGCGTGGTCGATAGCGTCAAGGACCTGCTGCCGCAGCTGCAGCAGACGCTTCCCTCCACCGTGCGCCTGGTCATCCTCAACGACCGCACCGTCACCATCCGTGCCTCGGTGCGCGACGTGCAGTTTGAACTGATGCTCACCATCGCGCTGGTGGTGATGGTCATCTTCCTCTTCCTGCGCTCGGCTGCGGCCACGCTGATTCCCTCGGTCGCGGTGCCACTCTCGATCGTCGGCACCTTCGGCGTGATGTATCTGCTGGGCTACTCGCTCAACAATCTCTCGTTGATGGCGCTCACCATCTCCACCGGCTTTGTCGTCGACGATGCCATTGTGATGATCGAGAACATCACGCGCTACCTGGAAGAAGGCGAGTCGCCGCTCGATGCCGCGCTTAAGGGAGCCGAGCAGATCGGCTTCACCATCGTCTCGCTCACCATCTCGCTGATCGCCGTGCTCATCCCGCTGCTCTTCATGAGCGACATCGTGGGCCGCCTCTTCCGCGAGTTCGCCGTCACCCTCTCCGTCACCATCCTGGTCTCGGCCTTCGTCTCCCTCACCCTCACACCCATGATGTGCTCGCGCCTGCTGCGCCATAAGGAGGTCGCCGAGCGCGGCTGGTTCTACAACAAGACCGAGGAGATGTTCGACGCGATCATCGCGCAGTACGCAACCGGCGTGCGCTGGGTGCTGCGCCACCAGACCTTCACCCTCCTCGTCACGCTCGGCACTCTCATCCTGACCGGCGTCCTTTTCTGGATCGTGCCCAAGGGCTTCTTTCCCCCGCAGGACACCGGCATTCTGCTGGGCATCACCGAAGCGCCGCAGACCGTCTCTTTCACTGCCATGGCCGCGCGCCAGCAGCAGCTCGCAGATGTAGTCCTGCACGACCCCGATGTCGAGAGCCTCTCGTCCTTCATCGGTGTCGACGGGACCGACAAGACACTCAACAGCGGTCGCATCCAGATCAACCTCAAGCCTCGCGACGAGCGCGCGGACAGCGCCGCCGCCATCATCCAGCGCCTCGAGCCGGAGCTTGAAAAGGTCGATGGCATCCAATGCTACCTGCAGCCGCTGCGCGACCTCACCGTCGAGGACAAGGTCAGCCGCACTGAATATCAATACTCGCTGGAAGACGCGAACACCACCGAGCTCGCCGACTGGTCCAATCGCATGGTTGCCGAATTCAGCAAGCTCGGCCCGCTACGCGATGTGGCTAGCGATCAGCAGAACGGCGGCCTCGACGCGCACCTGATCACCGACCGCGACACCGCGTCGCGCCTGGGCATCTCACCGCAGAACATCGACGACACGCTGGACGACGCCTTCGGCCAGCGCCAGGTCTCCACCATCTTCACCCAGCTCAACCAGTATCACGTCGTGCTGGAGGTGCAGCCTCAGTTCCAGCGCACGCCGGACGCGCTCAACGACATCTACGTCGCCAGCTCGCAGGGCACAGAGGTCCCGCTCTCCACCTTCACCCATTTCCAGGCGCGCCCAGCCACGCTCGCCATCAACCACCTCGGCCAGTTTCCTGAGACCACAATCTCCTTCGACCTCACTCCCGGCGCGTCCATTGGCGACGCGGTCGCCGCCATCGACAAAGAGGTGAAAGAGCTGAACGCGCCCGCCAGCCTGAAGACCAGCTTCCAGGGCACGGCCGCATCCTTCCAGGCCTCGCTCTCCAGCGAGCCCATCCTCATCCTCGCCGCACTCATCACCGTCTACATCGTCCTGGGCGTGCTGTATGAGAGCTACATCCACCCCATCACCATTCTGTCGACGCTGCCCTCCGCCGGCGTTGGCGCCATCCTTGCACTCATCCTCACTCACACCGATCTCTCGGTGATCGCGCTCATCGGCATCATCCTGCTGAT